>OLSB01000771.1_pt1 | contig 35941 bp, 35 predicted proteins | sample 1672071 | NCBI WGS metagenome assembly OLSB01 (sample SAMEA3136642, study PRJEB25190) | human gut metagenome | biome: human gut; feature: human-associated habitat; material: faeces | place: Austria | collected 2013 | reverse complement strand
TACCATTTATTTTTAACTTTGTCAACACTTTTTTGTAATATTTTTTAACTTTTTTTGAGCAAAAAAATTAGTAATGTTTGTGTCTACTTTTCTGCCCTTAAATATTACTAATTATATACTATTTATATATAATTTAAGTCTTCACATTTACTAGGTACTTATCTATATTACTACATTTTCTTACCCATGTCAACACTTTTTTCAAAAAAAGTTTAAAAAGTTTTTTGAGCTTTAATTTCTTCTCAAAAAGCCTTTAAGAGGTAAAGTAAAAAACCAGCGAAATGCTGATTTTTTTAGTTTATTCTTTCTCTACAACTCTTATATGTATATCTTTTAATTGTTGCTCTGTAACTGTGCTTGGTGCTCCCATTAAGGCATCTCTTGCTTTTTTGTTTTTAGGGAATGCTATTACTTCACGTATGTTTGGTTCATCTGCAATTAACATTACCATTCTATCAAAGCCAGGAGCTGCACCTGCGTGTGGTGGTGTTCCATATTGGAATGCATTGTATAAGGCTCCAAATCTCTTTTCAACTTCTTCTTCTGGATATCCTGCTATTTCAAATGCTTTTACCATAATTTCTGGATTATGGTTTCTTACAGCACCTGATGCTACTTCATAACCATTACATACAACATCATATTGATATGCAAGTATTTCTAGTGGGTTCTTTGTTAATAGTGTTTCCATTCCACCTTGTGGCATTGAGAATGGGTTGTGGTTAAAGTCTACAGTTCCTTCGTCTGATAATTCGTACATTGGAAAATCTACTATTAGGCAGAATCTGTAAGAATTCTTTTCCAATAAGTCTAATCTATTTCCAAGTTCTATTCTTAAACCTCCAGCCATTTTTTGAACTTTCTCAAATTCATCTGCTAGTACGAATATACTATCATTTGGTTTAACTCCTATTTCTACAAGTTTTGCTTTTACATCATCTGTTATGTATTTTGCAATGCCTCCAGAAACATTGTTTTCATTATCAAATTTTGCCCAAGCTAAACCTTTTGCTTCTAATTCATCTACTGCAAATTGGGTCATGTTGTCAAAGAATTTTCTTCCTTGTTCTGCGCCGTTTGGTACTATAATTGCTTTTATTGTTTTATCTTTAAAGCCATTAAATTCAGAATCCTTGAAAATCTCTGTTACATCTTGTATTATAAGTGGGTTTCTTAAATCTGGTTTATCCGTTCCGTATTTTTCCATTGACTCTTTATATGGAATTCTTATAAATGGTCCTTCATCAACTTTCCAGTCTGTGAAATGTTTAAATGTTGATGTAAATAGTTCTTCAAGAACTTTAAATACATCTTCTTGTGTTGCAAATGACATTTCAAAATCTATTTGATAGAACTCTCCTGGTGCTCTATCTGCTCTTGGGTCTTCATCTCTAAAGCATGGAGCTATTTGGAAATATCTATTAAAGCCTGATACCATTAATAATTGTTTAAACTGTTGTGGTGCTTGTGGAAGTGCATAAAACTCGCCTGGGTGTAGTCTACTTGGTACTAAGAAATCTCTTGCTCCTTCTGGTGATGAGTTTGCTAAAATAGGTGTTTGTATTTCTGCAAATCCCATTTCGTCCATCTTATCTCTTACAAATTTCATTACTTTTGAACGAAGTAATATGTTTTTATGTATTTTATCATTTCTTAAATCTAAGTATCTATATTCTAGTCTTAAATCTTCTCTAACTGAAGATATATCAATTTTTTCTGAATTTACTTCAAAAGGAAGTACGCTTTTACATTTTCCAAGCATTGTAATTTTTGTTGCTTGTAATTCAATATCTCCTGTTGGAATTTTGCTGTTTTTGTTGCTTCTTTCTGAAACAACACCTTCTACTGATATTACACATTCTGTTACAAGTTTTTCAGCCTCTTCATGTAAGTTGCTATCGTCACCTATTATTATTTGTGTAATTCCAAATTGATCTCTTAAATCAATAAATTTCATTGCTCCTAAGTTTCTAATTCTTTGTACCCAACCTGCTAGTTTAACAGTTTGTCCTACGTTTGCCATTCTTAATTCGCCACAATTGTGAGTTCTGTACTCGTTCATAAATATGCCCCCTATTTAAATATTATTTTTTAACCATTTTATTCTTTCTTCATGAAGTTTTCTTCCAAACTCAATGCCTGGTTTTATGTTGTATTTATTTATAATGTATTCTCCATCAATAGCTTTTAGCATTTTTGTTCCTATTGAATAGAAATCATATTGTTTATCTTTGATTTCGTTTTTATCATTTTCAAAGCTTCTACTTCTATCTGAATACACTACCAATTGTAAGCCTTTTAAGCCTAATGCTGATTTGTCTATTTTTTCTATAAAGCTTACTTTTTTGGCGATTGTCATTTGATTAAAAATTCCACCCTTCATGTGTTCTAAAACAGCTGTTAACCCCATCTTTTTCCATTCATTTGGAGTTCCTAATGTTTTGCATAAAAGCCTTAAAGGCTCAACTCCTCTTTGTTCATGGTTATAATGATGTGGATACATTTCCTTTGGTGTTCTTCCTTTTCCTAAATCATGTACTAATGTACAAAATCTAATTTTAACATCTTTGGTTATTTTAGCACTATTATCAAGTGCAAGCATTGTATGATTATAGCTATCTCCTTCTGGGTGATATTTAATTGGTTGTATTGCTCCTATTAAATCATACACTTCTTTAAAATGAACATCTAATACTTCTGCTTCTTTTAGAACATCAAAAAATATAGATGGTTTATCTGCTTCTAAAGCTTTTCTAAATTCTACAAAAACTCTCTCTTTTGATAATGTTGGTAATTCGTCTTTTAGCTTATTCATCATGTTCAATGTTTTTCTAGATACCTTAAAATCTAAAATTGCTGCTATTCTTGCTACTCTATATACTCTTAAAGGATCTTCACTAAAGCGTGAACTTGTTGCTCTAATAATACCACTTTCTAAGTCATCTCGTCCACCAAAAGGGTCTATTATCTCTTTTGTTAAAACATCTTGTGCAATAGAATTAATAGTAATATCTCTTCTTTTCAAATCTTCCTCTATAGTAATTTCTTCACTAGTTTCTATGGCAAATTCCTTATGACCTTTGCCCACTTTTGTTTCCTTCCTAGCCAGCGCGAACTCTTTTCCTTCAAGGTCAAAAACCTCAAAAGACTTTCCTCTTATTCTAGCATTAGGAAAAAGTTTTAGAAATTTTTCAGAAGTAAATCCAGTTATGCAGTAATCTTCATCTTTAATTGGTTTATCTAAAATAGCATCACGTACAGCTCCACCCACTAAATAAGTATTGCCACCATTTTCTTTAATTAGAGTTGCTATTTTTTCAATATCCATTTTACCTCCTAAAAATTATTACACTTAATTTTATCGCGATTATGTCCAGATGTCAATACTTGGAAAGAAAAAAATACTCGGATATATAACATTATCCGAGATATTCTCCTATTAAATCATAATTCTTTACATCTGTTACTTTTACCTTTATCCATGTGTTTTCTAAATTTGGTTTTGTATTTGGAATAAAGATTAGCCCATCTTCTTCTGGTATATCCATATATGTTCTTCCACAATAATATCTTCCATCAAATGTTTTGTTTTCTACAAGCATTTCATATTCGTTTCCTATTTTTTCTTGTAGTTTTTGTTTTGATATTTTTTGTGCTAATGTCATTATTTTATCTAATCTTTTTTGTTTGGTTTTGTAATGTATTTGTTTTGGAAGTCTTGCTGCTGGTGTGCCTTCTTCTTTTGAATATTTAAAGGTTCCTAACTTATCGAAGTTTGCTTCTTCTACAAATTCCATAAGTTTCTCAAAATCTTCTTCTGTTTCTCCTGGGAAACCTACAATTAGAGTTGTTCTTAAAATTGCTTCTGGTATTTCCTTTTTTATTTTCTTTATTATATTTTTGATATTTTCCCCTGTTGTTTTTCTATTCATTCTCTTTAAAACTGGGTCTGATATATGTTGAATTGGAATATCAAAATACTTGCATATCTTATCATTATTTTTTACAGTTTGAATTAATTCATCTGTTATACTTTCTGGATATGCATAAAGAAAACGTATCCATTTTATTCCATCAATTTTGCTAATTTCTTGTAAAAGCTCTGCTAGACGTGATTTTCCATATAAATCTATACCATATTTTGTTGTATCTTGTGCAATTACTATTATTTCTTTATAGCCTTTGTCTGCTAGGCTTTTTACTTCTTCTATTATTTCTTCAAAAGGTCTACTTATATATGCTCCTCTAATATATGGAATAGCACAGTATGTGCATCTATTACTACATCCTTCTGCAATCTTTAAATATGTTGTTACATTTCCTGTTGTTATTACTCTATCTAAATAGTCAAGTCTTGATGTTTGTAAATCTTGTTCGTTGCTGTTTATTAAGTGGTCTATCTTTTCCCATAAATTATCATATTCTTTTATTGAAATAAATAAATCTACCTCTGGTATTAGTTTTTTAAGTTCCTTTTGGTATCTTTCAACTAAACATCCCATTGCAATTAGATACTTACATGTTCCTTTTTCTTTATACTTTGCCATTTCTAACATTGTGTCTATCGCTTCTTGCTTAGCACTTTCGATAAAGCCACATGTATTTATTACTATAATTTCCGCTTCGTCTATATTATTTACAATTTTATATTGATGCTCTTTAAATAACCCAATTGCCATTTCTGTATCTACTAAGTTTTTAGTGCATCCTAAAGATATAAATCCTACTTTCATTTCTACTCCTCGCCATATTCGTTGTTGCACATATTTTTTCTTGTCATTTCAAGTAAGTTAAGTTTTGTAAATCCTGCAACTTGAATTTTTGCTCTATCTTTCTTTAATTCTTCTTTTAAAAGTCTTTCTATTCCTTCTATATTTTCTTCCTTGTGCATATCTATATAATCTATTATAATTATTCCACCAATATCTCTTAAACGTAATTGCTTTGCAATTTCTATTGTAGCTTCTTGGTTAACTTTATATATTGTTTCTTCTAAGTCTTTTTTACCTGTATATTTTCCTGTATTTACATCTATTGCTGTTAAGGCTTCTGTTCTATCTATTGTTATAAACCCTCCACATTTAAGCCATAATTTTCTGTTTTCCATTTTTTTTACTTGATTTTCTAGTGAATACATATTAAATAAGTTTTCTTCCTTTAATTCAACTTTTATATTCTTGGTATTTACAAGTAGCTTTTGGACTTCTTCAAATATTGTTTTATCATTTACAATTATTTTTTGTAATCCTCTATCTAAAATATCTATTACTGTCCTTCTAATTAACGCCATATTATCATATACAAGTACTGGTGCAGTTTTTACTGTATCTATTTTTTTCTTTATTTCTGCCCATTTTTCAAGTAAATCTTTAATATCGTTTTTAATGTCCTCCTCTGTTGCATTTTCACTTGATGTTCTTAGTATTGCTCCCATGTTTTTAGGTAAACAACTTTTTGCTATTCCGAATTAGTTCATTTCTTCTGTCTTCATTTTCAATTTTTTGTGATACTGTTACAATTTCAGTGTCTGGCATTAAAACAACAAATCTTCCTGAAATATTTATATGTGTACTAACCTTTGCACCTTTGTTTGCTGTTCCATCTTTTTTTATTTGTATTAGTATTTTATTGCCTTGTTTTAAAATACTTTCTATTGGTTTTAATTCAATGTTAGATTTTGTTATATCTACTTTTGGTAATACATCTTGAGCTTTAATTAGGCTGTGTCTTGTTTCTCCAATATCAATAAATGCAGAACCGCATACCTTTTAAAACATTTACAACTCGTCCTAGATAAATATTTCCTTCTAGTCTTTTTTGGTTTTCATGTTCTTCATGTTTTTCTACTAATATTCCGTTTTCTACTAACATTATTGTTTTTAAATTATCTTGTTTGTTTATAAGTAATTCTAACATTATTGTTTTCCTTTCATATTTTAAAGTTATTTTGCATTATACACATTCATTGCCTTGTCTATGCCATTTTTTAATATATCTAAAACTGCTTCAGCAGCCTTGTTTACGCCTTCTTCTAAAATTGGTTTTTCTTCCTCTGGTATTGGTCCTATAACATAATCTATCATTGTATCTTTATATACTGGGGCACCTATTCCAACTCTTATTCTTGTAAAGTCTTCTGTTTGCAAAAAATGCACAACAGATTTCATTCCATTATGAGTTCCTGGGCCTCCTTTTTTTCTTATCCTGATTGTACCTGGTTCTAGGTCTATATCGTCATATACTACTATTATGTTTTCACTTGGAATTTTATAGAAGTTTTTAAATTCTATAACACATTCTCCACTTGAATTCATATATGTTTGTGGTTTTAGTAAAATTACCTTTTCCCCATTTATATGTTCTACTGTGTATAGTCCATTAAATTTAGACTGTGAAATTTTAATATCACAGTCTTTTGCTATTTTATTTATAACATTAAATCCCATGTTGTGTCTTGTATTACTATATTCCTTTTCTGGATTTCCTAGTCCTACTATTAGGTACATTTATTTGTCTCCTTTAAATTTATAATTTCGTTTTGGGAATACAGGTGTTCCTCCACCTTTTCTTAAGCATTTTAGTATTGCTTCAACCCTGATTGGTAAGCTTTCTGTTTCGTTTTCTATAAAGCTTAGCAAATATGGTTTATATTCATCTGGTGTTATATCATATAAGTCCATTAAGTATGCAAGCATTCTATACATATCTGAGCATCTTCTTATTGATGGTGTAGACATTATGCTTCCTTTTCTATTTCTGTAATACTTAAATGTAGGGAATTCTCCATATTTATGTGTTTTTGCAAGTATTGTTGCTGTTGTTGAATACACCATATCTTCATAATAAATATTCTCTTTGAATTTTATATTATTTTCAATTAGAAACTCTCTTCTCCAACATTTACTTGGCACTGAGAAATTTGCATCACAAGTAAGTCTCGCTTCCTTAGTAGAGTTTTCTGCTGTTGAAAGATGTGTTTTGTTAAAACCTCCTACATCTTTAAAGCCTAGGTAAACGATATCTGGTTTATCTTCTCCTATTAAATCATTTATTTTTTGAAGTGTTGTTTCTTCGTATAGAGCATCATCACCATCTAGGTGAACTATATATTCACCTGTTGCTCTTTCAATTCCTATATTTCTTACTGCACCAAGCCCACGATTTTTTTCATTACTTATAACCGTTATTCTTGGATCGTCATACTTTTTAATTTTTTCTAATGTACTATCTTTTGACGCATCATTTATTATAATTAATTCATAATTTGTATATGTTTGCTCTAGTATGCTGTTTATAGCTCTTTCTATGTAGTTTTCAATGTTGTAGGCACTTACTATAACACTAAATCTTTTTTCCATTTTGTAACCCCTTTCTTTAGGTTTGCAAAAAATGTTATTAATTTAAGTTAAAATTATTTCATGTTTTCTTTTTCTATTTCTTCTATAATTTCCATTCTTTCTTGATATCTTCCACCAAGTACTTCTGTTCCTAACCATCCACGTATTATGTTGATGGCTTCATCTAGTGTTACAAATTCTGCAGGTATTGCAAGTACATTTGCATTATAGTGTGCTTTTGCTCTTTTTGCTCCGTCACTATTAAAGCAATCTACACTTCTTATACCTTTGAATTTATTAGCAATCATTGCCATTCCAAAGCCGCTTCCAGAAATGAAAATGCCTAAGTCGCATTTTTTATTCTGGATACATTTACATGCGTCTTTTATTGCTTCAGGGTCATCAAGTATTTCTTCATTATATGTTCCAAAATCTTTATGTGCTATTTCTTTTTCCTCTAAATATTTTAATATTTCTTCTTTTAATTTATATCCACTACAATTACATACAACTGCTATCATAATAATTCCCCCTTCTTAATACCATTTTAGTAATTATAACATATTTTGCAAAAATTGTAAATTTTTGGTTCTTTATGTAGTAATACTTTAATCATATTAAAAAGGTTTCAGTTATTATAAATTTCTTGCCATTTGTATTCCTGAGCATGATGCCATCATTAAACCACGTGTCATTCCTCCACCATCACCTATTGAATATAGCCCTTTAATGTTTGTTTCGAATTGTTTATCTATTACAACTTTATTGCTGTAGAATTTTATTTCTGGTGCATATAGTAAGTTATCTGGTGCACCAAAGCCTTCAACTATTTTATCTATTGCTCTTATGAATTCTAATATACTTACCATTGTTCTATATCCTAGAGCAAATGTTATATCTCCAGCTACTGCTGATTTTAATGTTGGAACAACTGTGTTTCTTTCTAGTTCGTAGTCCCATGTTCTTTTTCCTCTATATATATCGCCTAATCTTTGAACTACTATATTTCCAGCACCTAAGTCATTTAAGTTTTGTGCAACATTACGTCCATATTCTATTGGACGTTTAAATGGACTTGTAAAGTGATGTGATACAAGTATTGCAAGGTTTGTATTTGTGCTTTTTCTTTCCTTATAAGAATGTCCGTTTACAAGAGTTAGGTTATTATCATAAACTTCTGCTGAAACAAAGCCACTTGGGTTTTGGCAGAATGTTCTTACTTTATCTCTAAATGGTCCTACTCTACCTGTAAATTTAGCTTCATACATGTATTTGTTAACATCTTTCATTATTTCATCTGGCAACTCATATCTAACACCAATATCAACAATACCTGTTTCTGTTGCAATATTATGTTTGTTTGCCATATCTACTAACCAGTTTGCACCTTTTCTACCAACTGCAAGTACAACTTTATCAGCTAATATTTCTTGTGTTTCATGGTCTTCATCATCAACATATTTTGCTTCTTTAACTCTTACACCTTTAATTTCTCCATTTTCAACAATTAAGTCTGCAACTGTTGTTTGGAACATCATTTCTACACCATTATCTTCAATATACTTTTCTAATCTTCCATATACTTCATGGCTTTTTTCCGTTCCTAAATGTCTTATTGGTATATTTATCAGTCTTATTCCTTCTTTATGTGCTCTATCATTTATCTTTGCAATTTCTTCTTTATATTCTGTTCCTTCTAGGTGTTTGTCTGCACCGAAGTCTAGATAGATTTTATCTGTATAGTCTATTAACCTTTTAGTTTCTGGAACTCCAATTATTTTATGTATGTTTCCTCCAACATGTATTTCATCATCTTCTGGGTTATATAAAGATAATTTTCCATCTGAAAATGCTCCTGCTCCTGAAAAACCATTTGTTATGTTACACATTGGTTTACAGTGAATACATTTTTTTGTTTTTTCAATTGGACAATATCTTTCTTCTACACGTTTCCCTTGGTCTATTAAAAGTACCTTTTTGAATTTGTTTAATTTTATTAATTCATAGGCACAAAAAATAGAGCTAGGTCCCATTCCAACTACTATTACATCATATTTATTAGGCATAAAAAACCACTCCTTTAACTATAAAATTATATCATAGGAGTGGTAATTTTGCAACATTTTAATTATTTATTTTTCTTGTTTCTATACTGTCTCATCAATTTCATCTCGCCAGGTTTCCAAGGTTTCTACTGGTACTATTTGCATTGTATCTAGGTCAAATACTGTTATAGAATTATATATTAAGCCCATTCCCAATTGGCAGTATATTTCTAGGTACTTGTTTCCATACATTTCAATTCCTACTGTTATTTCCTTTGAGTCACCTGCATATGAGCCGAAAAACTCTTTTTCATTAGGATACTCTTCAAAGTATTTATTTATAAATTCTTCTGTTTTTTTATTGTCTATATAGTTATTATCTATATATGAATTAATTGTTTCATTTAAAGCAGTATTTTTGGTGTTTAGGTATGATATGTAATATACCATATTGTCTATTTTCTTTTCTTGTAAATTTTGCTCCAACCATTTTATTTGTACACTTCTTGTTATTTTTACATTATCATCAAATATACCTTTCATATCACGTGCTTCATATATTACTGATAGGTTATCTAAGTATGTGTCTATATCAAATGTTACCCCTTCTGCGAAGTATGGGTTATATTTTGTAAAGTCTATTGTGTCTATTCCATAAAGGCTTATATCATTTGGTACAGATGCAAAAGTTCTTTTTGTTTTTATTGGCTCTATTACAAGTTCAATTTCTTTTGGTATTCTATCTTCTATTTGCTTGTTTATTTCTTTTATGAAGTCTACATCTTTATAATATAAATCACTCAATTCTAGCTCTTTTCCTGTATATAGGTCATATACTTTGCTGTATCCATCATAAGTATAATTTTCGCCTTTTTGAATTTGATATTCATATTGTAATACTACCTTTACACTTAAGTAACCATTTACACACTTAGCATTTACTACTACTCCATTTGAGGTAAATGCCTCTGAATATCCATATGTATTTTGTTTGCGTAATAATTCAACATATTTATCACATTCTGGTTTTTTTGACTCTAATTTTTCTTTAGACTCTGTAATAAAGTTGTTTATTTTTTCTTGTAATTCTTTATCTTTTAAGCTTACTAATTTATCATCTTGCATAATTCCTGAGTAGTTGTTCCATTGATCACTCTCTATAGATACTGTATAATAATAGTCATCTGCTTTAGTTTTTGTTCTTTCTTTTCCTGTTCCCAGTTTTGTATATGGTGTTATCTTCTCTTCTGTAATTTGAACATTTTTTACTGGTATGTAGCCTGCATTTACCATTGCAACTTGCCCATCATAAGTTAATATCCATTCTGTTAGTTCATCTACTGTGGTTGTTGCTTCTTTTGCTTTATCATATATAGCATAGTTGTAATTTAAAAGCGGATATTCTCTTGATGCCATTGTAGCTTTTGTTGGTTCTACACCATCAACTTTTATAAACTTAATTTCATTACCATTTCCATACATATCAGCTGCATAAGCATATACTGAATAGCCTATTGCATTTTCTGCATTATCATAATTTGCTACTGCGTCCATTAAGCCAACCATTGAAGCTGGTACAAATGTTGTTTTTGGTTTCATTAAGTTAGAGTCCTTCATGAATTCATTCATGTAATTTTGACTTCCAGATGTTTCGTTTCTTTGGTAAGCAACTATTTCTGCGTCATTTCCTCCAACTTCTTTCCAGTTTGTTATTTTTCCTGAATAGATGTCCTTAATTTGTTGTTGCGATAATGTATTAACTGGATTCTTTGCATTTACAACAAATACGAAACCTTCATATACAATTGGTTTTTCTACAAGCTCAAGTCCTGCATCAACTGCTTGCTGGCGTTGTTGTTCTGATATTGGTGTACTAAATATTACATCGCATTTTCCTTGTAATAAATTATCAAATGAACCATATGTGGTTGAATGAACCACTCCTGCTTCTGCGTTTTCTTGTGATATATCAAATAGTTTTGCTATTATTCCTGCCTCTAATGGTATTGTTGAAGTTGAACCATCCATTTTAGGTAAATTACCTTTTAAAAAGTTGGCAAGCTCTTTTGTTCTTTTTATCTCTGCTTCAGTTGGTGTGTAATATTCTATCTTTGTCTGTTTTTCTTTAGGTTTATATATTTTTAGATATTTTATTAAAAAATATGTTCCATAAAGTGCAAGTAAAATTGTTAGTGTTAATAATGTAATTAGAAGTACTTTTGTTCCTTTTTTCATAATTATTGTCTCCTTTGATTAGTATTTAAAAAAGAGGATATCCTGTTTGACATCCTCCTGTATATTTTTAATTAAACATTGTCCTTAATATATTCTACAACGTCTCCTACTGTTACAACTTTTTCAGCATCACTATCTGGAATTTCTAAGTCAAATTCTTCTTCTAGTGCCATTATTAATTCAACTATATCTAAAGAATCTGCTCCTAAATCATCTATAAAAGATGCTTCCATTGTAATTGATGATTCTGTAACACCTAATTGTTCTATTATTATTTCTTTAACTTTGTCAAAAATTTCTTCTGAACTCATTAGTTTACACCCCCTTTTAATTTTGCTATAACATTCATCTATATTAAGATATTATATCAATTCAAAAATGTCAATAGTTTTTATTGATTTTTTTCAAATTCTTTTTTTATGATTTCAACAGTTCCGCTTTTTGCAAAGTTTTCAGCCTGTTTTATTGTGTAATAAAATAATTTTTCATCACTACTTCCATGAGCTTTTACAACTGGTTTTTGAACACCTAAAAATAATGCTCCACCATACTCTTTGTAGTCCATTGTTTTGCTAAATCTTTTAATTGAAGGCATTGCTGGTAATGCACAAAGCATAGTTCCTATATTCTTTTTTAGACTTTCTGTTAAGCTTCTTTTTACTAATTTTCCAAAACCTTCAACAGTTTTTAGAAATACATTTCCTGTAAATCCGTCTGTAATAACTGCATCAATTTTACCTGAGAAAACATCACGACCTTCAATATTTCCAACAAAGTTGATTCCATGTTCCTCTGCTTCTTGTTTTAGTAATTGGTAACTTTCTTTCATTAATTCATTACCTTTAGTTTCTTCTGTCCCAATGTTTAGAAGTCCTATTGCAGGTTTTTCTATGTTATATATTTTCTTTAAATACACATTTGCCATTTGTGCGAATTGTAAAAGGTTTGTTGGTTTGCAATTAGTGTTTGCTCCAGCATCTACAAGCATTACCCCTTTTTTATATGATGGAAGCATTGGTGCCATTGCTGGTCTATCAACCCCTTTTATTCTTCCAACTAGTAAAGTTGCTCCTGTAAGTAATGCTCCAGAGTTTCCTGCTGAAACAAATACGTCTCCTTCGCCTTCTTTTAATAATTTAAAACCAACTACCATTGAAGAATCTTTTTTGTGTTTTATCGCTTGTGTTGGTATGTCTTCCATTGTTATTTCTTCAGTTGTATTATGTATTATTATTCTATCAGATATTTCTTTTATACTATCTTTTCCATATAGTTCTTTTACTTTTTTATTTATTTTTTCTTCATTTCCAACTAAAATAATTTCTGAGTTAATTTCTTTTATAGCTTTTACTGCACCTCTTATTGTTGCCTCTGGTGCATTATCTCCGCCCATTGCATCTAAAATGATTTTCATAAGACACTCCTTTTGTTAGGCTTTTGCCCTCCATTTAGTTTTTTTTCGATGCTACTATTGTATGCTTTTATTTCAAAAAAATCAAGGGGTAAGGAAAAATATTTCTAAAAAATATAAAGAAAGTACACTAAATAAATAGCATACTTTCTTTGAAACTCATTGTAAGCTGTTTTTTGTTCTAATCAAAAGAACCTTATTGGTACAGCTCTCCAAAAAAGCTTGGCTGTATCTGATTTATTGTAGTAATTTTTCATCTTGCAGTCTGGGCAAGTTGTTTTGAGCTTGATGGCAAAAATCCTTCTACAATCAGATGGTTCAACTGCAAATATTGCCCTGCAATGTTTGCATGAACAATACATACCAAGTGGATACTCTGTACCTTTGAGAACAAGTTTCATAAAAATTTTTCCTCCTTGGGTATTCACCCTGTTTTGTAACCTGTTTTTGTAAAACGGAGTAATAAATGTTTTACATTTCAATTATAGCATTTTCTTTACTTTCTGTCAATTTCCACCTAAAACAACACAAGAGCTACTTGTGTTAGTAACTCTTGCCTATTTAATATACTTTTGAAATTACTCAATGATTTCAGAAACTATACCAGAACCAACTGTTCTACCACCTTCACGGATAGCGAATCTTAGTCCTTTTTCCATAGCTATTGGTGTGATTAATTCGATTGTCATATCGATATTGTCACCTGGCATTACCATTTCTGTTCCTGCTGGTAAATCAATAACACCTGTAACGTCTGTTGTTCTGAAATAGAATTGTGGTCTGTATCCATTGAAGAATGGTGTATGACGTCCACCTTCTTCTTTAGTTAATACATAAACTTGTGCTTTGAATTTTGTATGTGGATGTATTGAACCTGGTTTTGCTAATACTTGGCCTCTTTCAATTTCGTTTCTTTGGATACCTCTTAATAGTAATCCAACGTTATCTCCAGCTTGTGCTTGGTCTAATAATTTTCTGAACATTTCAACACCTGTGATAACTGTTTTCTTCTTTTCTGTTGATAATCCAACGATTTCAACTTCATCAGAAACTTTTACAACACCTCTTTCTACTCTACCTGTTGCAACTGTTCCTCTACCTGTTATAGAGAATACGTCTTCAACTGGCATTAAGAAGTCACCGTCTGTTGGTCTATCTGGTGTAGGGATGTATGTGTCTACTGCATCCATTAATTCTTTCATGCATTGATATTCTGGTGCGTTTGGATCTGTTGATGTAGATTCTAGAACTTTTAGAGAAGATCCTTTTATAACTGGGATTTCATCTCCTGGGAAATCATAGCTTGATAATAAGTCTCTAACTTCCATTTCAACTAATTCTAATAATTCTGGGTCATCAACCATATCGCATTTGTTTAAGTAAACAACGATATATTTAACACCAACTTGTCTTGCTAATAGTATATGCTCTCTTGTTTGAGGCATTGGTCCATCAGCTGCAGAAACAACTAGTATTGCACCATCCATTTGTGCAGCACCTGTGATCATGTTTTTAACATAGTCAGCATGACCTGGACAGTCAACGTGTGCATAGTGTCTTTTTTCTGTTTCGTATTCAACGTGAGCTGTGTTGATTGTGATTCCTCTTGCTTTTTCTTCTGGAGCTCCATCGATTTGATCGTAAGCTGTGAATTTAGCTTTACCTAATAATCCTAAATATTTTGTAATAGCTGCTGTTGTTGTTGTTTTACCGTGGTCAACGTGGCCTATTGTACCAATGTTAACGTGTGGTTTGGTTCTTTCAAATTTTTCCTTTGCCATTTAAAAATCCTCCTTTAAATTTGAATTAGATGTCTTCTAATTCTTTTTATATTTTTTAAATTTAATGACTAAATTTTAAACATTGTTATTTTATAACATTTTTGTTTTTTTTGCAATACTTTTATTGCAAATTTTATAATAATTTAATACTATTCTTCTTTCTTTGCTCTAGAAGCAACTATAGTTTCAAGTATTGATTTTGGAACTTCTTCATAATGAGATGGTTCCATTGCGTATGTTCCTCTACCTTGTGTTTTTGAACGTAGGTCTGTTGCATAACCAAACATTTCTGCTAGTGGTATGAATGCTCTTATAATTTGCATTCCGTTTCTTGCTTCCATTCCTTCCATTTTTCCACGTCTAGAGTTTACATCTCCAATAACATCTCCCATGTATTCTTCTGGAACTGTTATTTCTACTTTCATTATAGGTTCAAGGATAACAGATTTAGCTTGTTTACATCCTTCCTTGAATGCCATAGATCCAGCAATTTTGAAGGCCATTTCTGATGAGTCAACATCATGGTATGAACCATCAACAAGTGTTGCTTTGAAGTCTATAACTGGGTAACCAGCTAGAATTCCACTTTCAGCAGCTTCACGAACACCATCTTCAGTTGGTTTAACGTATTCTTTAGGAACAACACCACCAACGATTTTGCTCTCGAATTGAATACCTGAACCTGGCTCTAATGGTTCCATTTCTAGCCATACGTGTCCATATTGTCCACGTCCACCAGATTGACGGATGAATTTTCCTTCTACTCTTACTTTGTTCTTGATTGTTTCTTTGTAAGAAACTTGTGGTTTACCTACATTACATTCAACCTTGAATTCTCTTTTTAATCTATCAACTATAATGTCTAGGTGAAGCTCACCCATACCAGCTATAATTGTTTGACCTGTTTCATGGTTTGTGTATGTTTTGAATGTTGGATCTTCTTCAGCTAGTTTTGATAATGCAATACCCATTTTTTCTTGAGCTACTTTATCTTTTGGCTCGATTGCTATTTCGATAACTGGCTCTGGGAATTCCATAGATTCTAGTATAACTGGGTGGTCTATATCACATAATGTATCACCTGTTGTTACGTCTTTTAGACCAACAGCTGCTGCGATATCTCCTGAATATACCTTATCTATATCTTGTCTATGGTTTGCATGCATTTGAAGAATTCTTCCTATTCTTTCTTTCTTGTCTTTGTTTGCATTTAATACTGTTGATCCAGAATCTAATGTTCCTGAATAAACTCTAAAGAAACAAAGTTTTCCAACGAATGGGTCTGTTGCAATTTTGAATGCTAATGCTGCAAATGGTTCTGTGTCAGATGTTTTTCTTTCTACTTCGTTGCCATCTAAATCAACACCTTTGATATGTGGTACATCAAGTGGTGATGGCATAAATGCTACGATGTAGTTTAATAATTCTTGAACACCTTTGTTTTTGTATGATGATCCACAGCATACTGGAACTATTTTATTTGCTATTGTTCCTTTTCTTAAGCCCATTTTGATTTCGTCTTCAGAAAGTTCTTCACCATCTAAATATTTCATCATTAATTCGTCATCTTGTTCTGCTGCAGCTTCAACCATTTCGTTTCTATATTTTTCTGCTTTTTCTTTTAAGTCTTCTGGAATATCTGTTTCCTCAATAACTTTTCCTAAGTCATCTTTGTGAATGAATGCTCTCATTTTTATTAAGTCAACTATTCCTTGGAATGTATCTTCAGCTCCAACTGGTAATTCAACTGGAATTGCATTTGCATTTAATCTTGTTTTCATTTGTTCAACGCAACCATAGAAATCTGCACCTGTTGTATCCATTTTGTTTACATATGCCATTCTTGGAACTTGATACTTATCAGCTTGTCTCCAAACTGTTTCTGATTGTGGTTGTACTCCACCTTTAGCACAGAATACTGTTACAGAGCCATCTAATACTCTAAGAGATCTTTCAACTTCAACTGTAAAGTCAACGTGACCTGGAGTATCGATTATATTAATTCTATGATTTAACCAGTGACATGTTGTTGCAGCTGATGTAATTGTAATACCTCTTTCTTGTTCTTGTTCCATCCAGTCCATAGTAGCAGCACCTTCGTGTACTTCTCCTATTTTGTGTGTTCTACCTGTATAGAAAAGAATTCTCTCTGTAGTAGTAGTTTTTCCTGCATCAATGTGGGCCATTATACCTATATTTCTTGTTCTCTCTAATGGAAACTCTCTACCTGCCATTAAATTTTCCTCCTATTTTTTTTAAATTTTACCATTTGTAATGTGCAAAAGCTTTGTTAGCTTCAGCCATTCTATGTGTTTCTTCTTTCTTCTTGTATGCTCCACCTGTTTGGTTAACAGCATCTATAATTTCACCAGCTAATTTTTCAGCCATTGTTTTTTCATGTCTGTTTCTAGCATAGTTTACTAACCATCTTAAACCTAAAGTTTGTCTTCTTTCTGCTCTAATTTCGATTGGAACTTGGTATGTTGCTCCACCTACTCTTCTTGCTTTAACCTCAAGAACTGGCATTATATTGTTAAGAGCTGTTTCAAATACTTCTAATGCATCTTTGTTTTCTTTTTCTTTAACGATGTCGAATGCATCATAAACTATTTTTTGAGCAACCGTTTTCTTACCATCTAACATAATGTTGTTTATTAGTTTTGTAACTATTTTACTATTATATATTGGATCTGGTAAAACATCTCTTTTTGCTATAAATCCTCTTCTTGGCACTTTTCTTCACTCCTTTTTATTAAAATTTAGATATTTTACATAAAAATATCAAAGTTACTCTGAAAGCTTTTCTTTCAGTCAGTGCTAACTATATCTATATAAATTCTATTACATATTTTCATTAACACTTATTTTCTTAAATCCTATTTCTTAGGACGTTTTGCACCATACTTAGATCTAGCTTGCATTCTATCTTTAACACCTGCTGTATCTAATGTACCTCTGATAATATGGTATCTAACACCTGGGATATCTTTAACCCTTCCACCTCTTATTAAAACAACACTGTGTTCTTGTAAGTTGTGTCCTACACCTGGAATATATGATGTTACTTCATATCCGTTTGATAATCTAACCCTTGCAACTTTTCTTAAAGCTGAGTTTGGTTTCTTAGGTGTAACTGTTTTAACTACTGTACATACTCCTCTTTTTTGTGGTGATCTTGCATTTGTTTGTCTGTTTAACTTAGAGTTAAAACCTTTTTGTAAAGCTGGGGCTGTTGATTTTGTAGTTGATGTTTTTCTACCTTTTCTTACTAATTGATTAATTGTTGGCACTTTTTATTTCACCTCCTGAAAATAAACATTAACGCTATATATTATACCACCTATATATTGGAAACGTCAACACTTTTTGTTAAAATTTTCAAAAAACAAGAGTTAATAAAATAGCTCCTGTTTCTTTTTTTATTATAATATTAACATTGCATCCCCAAAGCTAAAAAATCTATATTTTTCCTCAACTGCTTTGTTATATGCTTCCATTATGAATTCTTTTGTTGCTAAGCTTGAAACAAGCATTATTAATGTAGATTCTGGTAAATGGAAATTAGTTATTAGGCAATCTATACATTTGAATTTGTAACCCGGATATATAAATATGCTTGTGTCGCCTTCTGTTGGCTCGACTTCTCCATTATCCTTTGCTATAGATTCAAGCACTCTACAAGATGTTGTACCAACTGCTATTATTCTGTGTCCTTCTCTTTTTGCTTTATTTATTTTATCTACATCTTCTTGTTTTATGTAATAATGTTCAGAATGCATATGATGTTCTTCAATATTTTCTACTTTTACTGGTCTAAATGTTCCTATTCCTACATGTAATGTTACATTGGCTATTTCTATGCCTTTTTCTTTTATCTTTTCTAAAAGTTCTTCTGTAAAGTGTAACCCTGCTGTTGGCGCTGCTGCTGATCCATCATATTTTGCATATACTGTTTGATATCTATCTTTATCTTTTAGTCTTTCTGTTATGTATGGTGGTAAAGGCATTAAACCTATTTTGTCTAGTATCTCATTAAAAATTCCATCATATTTAAAATGAACTAGTCTATCTCCATTTTCCATTACTTCAAGAATTTCTGCATGTAACAAGCCATCTCCGAAATCGACTTTTACACCTTCTCTTAATTTTTTGCCTGGTCTTACCATTACTTCCCAATTATCATTTTCTAATTGTTTTAATAGTAAAAACTCTACTAGTTTTTCAGAAGTTTTACCTACAATTTTTCCATATAGTCTTGCTGGTATTACTTTTGTGTTGTTTCTTACTAGGCAGTCGCCTGGTTCTAAATAATCAATTACATCTTTAAATGTTTTATCCTCAATTTGTTTTGTGTCTCTATGCAATACCATAAGTCTAGATTCATCTCGTTTTTCCATTGGATGTTGTGCTATTAGTTCTTTTGGTAAGTCATAGTTAAAATCCGATACTTTCATTTTGTTTCCTTCCTTTTTTATTTTTTTAAAATTTCTGTTTTATTGCATCAAATACTGTTAGTATATCCTCAAAAAGATTTTGTGGTTCTTTATTAAATTCTATATCAACAGGATAATTAAAGTTATTGCTGTTTGCTGGTTGTGTTGAATATGCTTCATCATATAATCCTACATATGTATTTGTGTTTTTATCTAATATTTCTTTTCTCATATAGTCTTTATACCATTGGTTAAGACCTTCAATTGGTTTTACAGTGTATCCGTATTTTTCATAATCGTGCAAAGCTGGAATATTATAGCCTCTTTCTATGATATTTCTTTCCAAAGTATGCAAGAATTCATGTACATACACTTCTTCAGGCGCTTGATTTGTTATTCCATATTTATAACTATAAACATTTGCATTTTTATTTATTCTAATTAATGAATATCCAATTCCATACATATCCATGCTTCCAAGTCCTATCCAGTTATCCTTAATAGGAATTGTTAACGTCCCTGCTTCATTCTCCATTCTTGCCACAACAATTATATGATCGAAGTTTTTTTGAACTGCTGTTTTATATACCAAATCTTTTACGTCACTGTAATCGAAATAATAGCCATGTTCTTCAGAATAAGATGCTCTAGTTACTGGTTCATCAATCTCAATCATTTCATAATTAATGTTTAATTTCTTGTTTGAAAAAATATAACAAGTATCTTTATATCTCGCCAAATTTAATCTGACATTTTCAATGTCTTCTAAATTTGTTTTAAATGAATATTCTTTTCCCTCAATAGTTACATCTACATTTTTAATTATGAAGCAACCAATGTTCCAATCTGTATCTGTTCTTTTGGTTCCCTTTTCTACTTTTAAATCTGTAAACCAAGCTTTTCCGGTACAATTTGCATTGTTTCCACCAAGCCTAAAGCTTATTTTAACCTTATCTCTGTTTCTAGAATTAAACATGTATTCCATTTTTTGCCAGTCATTTGTGCCTTTAATTGGTTCTGAGTATTCTGTAGTATCTAATATTCCTATTACAGCTCCCCCATCCTCATGTTCATTTTCACATACTACATTTTCTGTTTTTACCATGCAGGAAATTCTGTATGGAGTGTTAGGTTCTACTTCAATTTCTTTATAAAATGTTGCATCATTGTATTCATTATTTTCAATTTTATAGCTTTTGTCTTTTGAATAAGTTATTTTACTGTCTCTTGTAAATGTAGTTTTAGACATTTTTGTGACTGCCTTTTCAAACCCATTAAAATAGTTAGATCTGAAATAGTTAAATGTTATTACAAGAATTATTAATAATACTATTGTCAAAACAATTGACGCAATAGATGTTCTTCCGCTTTGTTTTTTCATTAGTTTCCTCCACAAATTTTATTTATTCTTTTTTCAATTCTATCTTTTCCAAGTATTTGCATAATTTCATAAAGATCTGGTGTGTTGTGTCTTCCTGTTAGCGCAACTCTTATTACTGTGCTTATATCTCCTACATGTCCTTTATAATTTTCAGGATTTGCTTTGTATTCTTTAACTTCTCTTGCATATCCTCTTTCTTCTGCTAAATCTTTCATTTTATCAAACCATGTTTGTTTATCATCATTTATATCAAAGTGTTTTGTCAAATAGCTTGATAAGATTTCTTTAATTTCTTCTTTGTCTGTAATGTTTTGGAATTCGTATTCTGTGTTTTTATCAAATACTTCATCATACATATACTCAATTGAATGCTTTATTTCAGCCCATTTAGAAATATCTTTTCTAGGTTTGTTTCCACCTCTTTCAATGTTTAGTATTTTCATTGCATATTCTTTGTCTTCTGTAAGCATTTTAACAAGTTCTTCATCATATCTTTTTGCCCACTTTAATGCTTCCTCATATATTTTTTCTGCTGTGAACTTTGATATTACATTTTTTGAAACATCAAGTAATTTTACCATATCAAATACAGCACCACTAACGCTCATTTTATTTAGTTCAAGTTTGAATTCACTAATATCTGCATCTTTATTGGCTCTTCTCCATGGTTCAAAGCTAGAGTTTGCAATATTTAGTAGATACTCTACAACAGCTTCTTCTGGAATGCCCTCCTCATGGTAATAGCTTACTGCTGCTTCTGGATCTTTTCTTTTACTAATTTTTCTCTTACTTCCATTTTCGTCTTTCATTATTGTTGCAGTATGTGCATACTTAGGTGGTTTAAAACCTAAAGCTTTAAATAGTTCTAGATGTAGTGGTATTGATGATACCCATTCGTCTCCACGTATTACATGTGTTGTCCTCATAAGATGGTCATCTACTGCATGTGCAAAATGGTATGTTGGTAAACCATCTGCTTTTATTATTACTATGTCTTGGTCGTTTTCTGGGAATTCTATGTTTCCTTTTATAACATCTTTATGTTTAATTTTTCTATCTTCTCTTCCTTGAGATTTGAATCTTATAATGTATTTTTCTCCGTTTTTGATTTTTTCTGCTGCTTCATCTATTGGAAGTGTTCTATATTTTGCCCAAACTCCATAGTATCCTGTTCTAATTTTTGCATTTTCTTGCTTTGCTCTTATTTCTTCTAATTCCTCTGGTGTGCAAAAGCATGGATATGCTAGTCCTCTTTTTATTAAAGATTTTGCATAAGCTTGGTAAATATCCTTTCTCTCGCTTTGTTTATATGGTCCATAATTTCCTTTTTCTTCGTTTTCTCCAACCATTCCTTCATCAGGGTTTATTCCAAAGTCTTTTAAACTATTTACAATTTGTGCTGTACCATTTTCAATTTCTCTCTTTTGGTCTGTATCTTCAATTCTTAATATGAAAACACCATTTGATTGCTGAGCTAATTTTCTATCTATTATTGCTCCAAATAGTCCACCAATATGCACAAATCCTGTTGGGCTTGGCGCAAAACGTGTTACCATTGCTCCTTCTGGTAAATTTCTTTCTGGGTATTTCTCCTCATAATATTCTATTTCCTTTGCATTTGGAAATATTAAATCTGCTAACTCATTATAGTCCATATTCATTTATCATTCCTTTCATATTTTCTTCATTTTCTTCCATTTGTCTTAGTATTTCGGCTTGTGCCTTTGCCCTTACTAAGTTATGGTCTTGAATATCTTTATCCACTGAAAAGTATATATCACCATTTAAGTAATCTGCTAAAAACCTTATTGCATTTTCGTATGTCATCATCCATGCTCCTAATGGTAATAAATCTTTTTCCTCTTTTGTTATAGATTGCCCTGCCGTTTCTAAGAAGCCTTCTGTATATGCTTTAAAGCGTTCCATATCTACATGTATTTTAGATAAATCTTGTTCATCTTCCGCTGCAACTGTAACCCCTGTTCTTATGCCTTCTCCGAAATCATAAACTACAGAACCTGGCATTATTGTATCTAAATCAATTAAGGCTACATATGTGTCTTTATCTTTATCCATCAAGATGTTGCTAAGTTTTGTATCATTATGTGTTACTCTTAATGGTATTGTATGATTTTCAAGTTTATCTGTTATTTCGTTTGTTTTATCAATTCTTTTTTTATCAGTCAAAAAATTTATGCATTTGCTAGCTTTTTCAAATCTATCTTTTCTTTGTTCTCTGTTTATGTTACTCTCTAATGCATCCCTTAATTGGCTTACTCTGTTTGGAGTGTAATGAAACTTAGGGATTATTTCATAAAGGCTTTCAGCATTAAATCCGTCTAGCTCATTTTGAAAATCTCCTATAGCTTTTCCTGCTTCTTTTAAAATTTTTAAGCTTTCTGTTGAAATAAATGTTTTGGTGTTCTCTATGTACTCTTGTATTCTCCAATTATTGTTATATATATAGTTTCCTGATTTTGTTTTTATAAATTTTAATGTTTTGCAATTTCCTTTTTTTCTAATAAAATCTGTTACGTTTTCAATGTTATTCATTAATTCTGTAATGTTTGGGAATACATTTGTATTAACATATTGTAAAATATATTTCTCTCCATTTTCACATTTTACCAAATATGTTTTATTAATGTGACCACTATCTATAATAGAAATTTCTGTTGGTTTACTATTAATCTCGAAATTCTTTGCAATTTCAAATAATTCACTATTTTCCATAAATCTTATCCTTTCTGGTATTTTAAGCCAAAAGCACTAAAAGACCTCCTACAATGCTTAATATAAACCCTACAACTTTAAGGCCTAGTGTTGCACTATTCTGATCACTAAAACTAAAAAAATGTTTTGCAAAATCTCGTGCATCATATATTAATATAATACCTAGCATAATAACTACTATTCCAATTATTGCGATTGCTTTCATATATATAGCTACTCCTTTTCTTTAATACAAGTACGATTATACCACATATTGTTGTATTTTGGTATATTTATAACTGAATTTTATTTAATTTCTACAAATAAAATAACACTGAGCATTTATTTTAAAATTGCTCAGTGTATTTATTCTTATTTTATATGAGTTGGTCCTTCAACCAATATTCCATTTCCATAATAGTTGTATATTTTTTCTCCTTGTTCATTTATTACTATGAAATTATAGCATTCTTCTGTACTAGACCATTTTTCTATATCTGTAATAGTTTTCCACCCTGTTATAGTTTTTACCAAGTTTCCTACTTGTGGTTCTTGATATTTGCCATTTTCTGCAAAAGCTTTCCAACCTTCTGCTGTATAAATTGGGTGATATTCTGTTACTTCTAATACTGTAGCATCTTCTAATTTATATCTTACAAAATTTGCTGTATGCTTTTCTTTGAATGCTTCTAATACATTGCCTTCTTCATTTTTACCTGTCTCAAAGTTATAATAAACTATGGTATCTCCTTGTTTCATATCGTTTGCTAACTTTGAGCTTCCAGCTAAATTAGCTAAAATCTCTGTGTTTGGCAATACTCATTCAGCAACAGGCTTAATTATATATTTCTCGCCAGATTGTAAAACATCATCTGCTCCTGCCATAACCCAACATTTATTTCCTTCTGCATCTACCGTTCTTATTAAATAGGCTCCAATAACATACTCAAAAAGCGATCCATCTACATTCTCTTTCCTCCAAGATCCATCTTCTAATGCAGAGAAAAATTCTAAACATGTTGTTCCGTTCTTTTACGGTATATGCTTTATTGTTATAATAAAATGTGATTTCCTTTTTATTTAATTCAGCTACATAATCTTCTACTGAATTATATTCCTTATCCTTAATTGTCACCTTGCCAGCATTTTCATCCGCCATTGATGTCTTATATTTATTTGTAGTTTTCTCTGCTACTCCTATAATGTTATTCTTTATTAATACATTTACGCTTACAGCTACAAGTATTAAAAGTACCACTATTGTTATGATTAATGCTATAAGTGTAACTCCTCTTTTTTTGTTCACTTTAAAATCTCTCCTTTTTTTTTTATATTTTTAATTTTATTAGTAACTAAGTGTATAGCCATTTGTTGAGCTATAATTTGATAACTTTGCAGTTGATTTTAAATAAACAACCGGACGAACACCGTTGTAGTAGGCGTCAATGCCACCATAAGAGTAGCACAAACTGTTGTAGTTATTGCTGCCATCGGTATTAACACGGCGCGCGTTATAGATGACATAGATAGTGCTAAAGCCAAGATAACGCGAAGCCAGCCAATAGCTCGTGTCTGCTTTACTTACAGTTGTTGGCAAGGTTTGTCTTCCGATAATATATATAATCATACATTGTTACATATGAATTTGCAGTTGTTGATAATGATTTCCATGTATGGCTTGATGTTGTTTCTTCTGTTGTAGTACTCACATCAAATGCCATATAATTAAATGTGGTATAACTTCCTCCTGTTGTGCTTGTCCCATCTACCGTTGCATTTGCTGCATATCTATATACTTTTCCATCTGAATGTCTTGCATATTTATAACTTGCTGTTCTGGTTAATGCTCCATAACCTAAGTCTTACATCTTAAAGCTTCTGCCTCCACTTGTGCTAAATTTTGTTGTATCTGCATACTTGCCTTTTCCATATACTGCACTTATTTTATTTAATTCATCTATAAAATTTGCATAACCTTTTTGTCCTTGTAGTTTTAAAATTTTAAAGCTACCTACTGTATATCCCCCACTTGTTGGTTGTACTATATTTTTTGTAGTAATTTTTATTTGTCCATTTTCTTCCCCTAATACTATCCATTGTATTCCACTATTATTTACTACCGAATATGTTGCATTTGAATCACTGCTATCTGTACTTCCTCTGGTTGTTTTTGTTGATGTATAACTTGCTGATACTGTGCCTCCACTTTCACTTAAATACTCATGGTAATCTATGTTTGCACCAATTACTAAAGCTTCTACATCGCCACATCTTGTACAAGTTCTTTTTACATAATTGTGTCCAAGCTTTGTAATTACTTGGTTTTCAGTTGTACCACATGCTGTACATGTTCTTTTTCTTGTACCATTTGTTGTACATGTTGCACTTGCGGTTGTTACCCATGCACCATAGGTGTGTGAACCGGAAGCTTTAATAGTTTCAACTTGTGTTGCACCACATACTGTACAAGTTTTTGTTTTAGTTCCATTTTGTAAACAAGTTACATTTTTTGTTATTACCCAATCTCCATAACTATGTCCTGGAGCTGGTATTTCTGTTTCGATTGTTCTACCACAATTTTCACACACCTTCGCCTTTTTACCTGGAGTTGTACATGTTGGTGCAAGTGTTGTTTTTTCCTCTCCCCATATATGAGAACAGATATCAACTTCCATCTGTTCCCACTCATTCTGCCCTTTTTCTATTGTATTGCCTTCGCTTGAAATTTTTTCATCTGTCATTTTTGCTGTTTTTCGTGCTTTTCCAAAAAAATCTCCTCTAAGTACAATTCCTAAACTTGTTCCAAGTAGGATTAATAACAAAATGACAGTAATTATTAGTGCAATTAAAGTTATTCCTTTGTTCTTTTTCAATTTCATATTTTCCTTTCTATTTCTTTTATTATTTTTTATAAGTTGATTTCCTTTGGGCATGTTCTATCTCCACTTAGTAAGTCATTTGCAAAGTAATTTGTTCCACTTTCTCCTACTATTGTACAATGCTTTACAACTTCCGTAATTAATTCATGTGCTATTAGTTTTGGTTTTGTTCCATCTTGTTTATATGCATGGTCACCTATATTCCATTCATCCATGTATTTAAAGCGTTTTGCTTCTACATTATAGAATTCATGCTTATGCACTGTTTTGATGATTGTACCATCATCAAATGTCCATTTATCATATTGATAGTGTGTTTTATTTTCATTTCCATCTACATATTTTACTTTATTTGGAACTAATTTCATAGTTTTCCAATCAAATGATAATATTTCATCCCCTGGCTTTAGGTCTTGAATTTTTTTCTTTTTTACACGTTTTCTACCTTTTTCATCTTCATAAACTACAGAGATTTCTGTATCCCAAGCAAGGCAATACACATAAATAAAGTAGCTTCCACCTTGGGTTATTACTTCTGTTGGAGGAACAATTGTATTAATCGTACCGTCAGTAGTAATTCCTCTTCCAGCCCATCTAATTCCTAGTCCATCTAGTAAGCCCATTAAAGTACCTACGTGATCGCCACAAACTTTGAAAAATTTGTATTCACTAAGTGTTCCATCTAAATTAGCTGCATATGGTGCATAATCAGTATCACACCATTCCTCCCAAGTCATACCCTTTGGAGATGTATATGAAGTTGTTTCTACATAAAACACAATTACTCCACATTTTATGCACTCTCCATTTTGGTAAGTATGTGGTTCAGTAGTCATATAGCCACAATTCACACACGTTCTACTGTGTGTACCATCAAAATTGCTTGCCCAATTGGATAAATTATGTTGAAGTTTTGAAATTTCCTTTTCCATTGTTTTACCACAATTCTCACACTTTTTACTTTTCTTACCTGGGGTTGTACAAGTTGGTTCAAGAATTGTTCTTTCCTCTCCCCATATATGAGAACAGATATCAACTTCCATCTGTTCCCAATCATTCTGCCCTTTTTCTATTGTATTGCCTTCGCTTGAAATTTTTTCATCTGTCATTTTTGCTGTTTTTCGTGCTTTTCCAAAAAAATCTCCTCTAAGTACAATTCCTAAACTTGTTCCAAGTAGGATTAATAACAAAATAACTGTTATTATTAGTGCAATTAAAGTTATTCCCTTTTGTTTTTGCATATTTTCTTCTCCTTTGTATTAAAAATTTTACATTCGCTTAAAATAATTTTATAATAAAAAACAACAAAAAACAACACTTTTTTTAATTTGTAACAAAAATGTAATATTTAAATTGAATTTTACAAAAAATTTTGGTTAGTATATAGATATAATTATTTTTAGGAGGTTGAAATTTTGAAAATTATTATTGTATTAGTTATGCTTACGTTCTTTCTTACTGGCTGTAGTAATCAAAGTACTAAAGAACCTGATAATGTAGGAAATTATAGTACACAAAATCTATCACTTTCTAAAGAAAACTCTAAGCCACAAAATGCTGAGCTAATTGAAACAGACCTTGCTATGTTTAGTACAAAGATTTCTCAACCAGACCCAAACAGGCAAACAAATATTACCCTTACATGCCAAGCTTTAAATGGTACCATTGTAAAGATGGGAGAAACTTTTTCTTTTTGTAATACTTTGGGACCTGCAAAGCCTGAGGACGGCTACTTAAAAGCCGATACTTTCGATAGCGATGGAAATACTATAAAAGCATATGGTGGCGGAAAATGCCAGGTAAGTACTACATTGTATAATGCTGTTTTAGCATGCTCTGGTTTAACTGTTGTTGAAAGACATGAACATAGTGGAGAAGTTTATTATGTACCTGAAGGTAAAGATGCCTGTGTTGCTTATGGTTCATGTGATTTTAAATTTAGAAATGATAATAATTTTGATATAAAAATGTATTCCACAAATACACCAGATAATATAGATGTGAAGATTGTTAAAATATCTTCATAAAACCTTTAACTTCTTCATACACTTATTGTATGGAGGAGTTTATGAAAAAATTTACATATTTTTTGATTTTTATTTTATTTTTTTCTTTTATATCACCAGTATTCGCATCTGATAGCATATATGTGTGGTCTGACAGCTCTATGCCAGAAGCTATCTCTACATCAGTTAGTGTTGGAGAAAAAGAAGGCAACTTTTTAAATCTAACTTGTGGAAGTGCTGTACTTATGGAACAATCTACCGGCACTATTCTTTATGAGCATAACAGCCATGAACAGCTAAGACCTGCAAGTGTTACAAAAGTTATGACAATTCTACTTATTATGGAAGCACTAGATAGTGGCACAATATCACTTGAAGATACAGTTTCATGTTCAGAAGAAGCCTCAAAAATGGGTGGCTCACAAATTTGGCTAGATACCACAGAAACTTTAACTGTAAATGAAATGCTAAAGGCAATATGTGTAGTTTCAGCAAACGATGCTTCAGTTGCAATGGCAGAACATATTGCAGGTTCGCAAGAGCTATTTGTTGAAAGAATGAATAAACGTGCCAAAGAGCTTGGAATGAATGATACATGTTTTAAAAATTGCCATGGCTTAGATGAAGATGGGCATGTAACTTCTAGTTTTGATATAGCACTAATGTCTAGAGAACTTATGGTAAATCACCCTGCTATTACGAACTATACAACAATATGGATGGATAGTTTACGAGATCGGAAAATCTGAACTTGTAAACACCAACAAGCTATTAAGAAACTATGAAGGCTGTACAGGGCTAAAAACAGGTTCAACCTCCACTGCTCTATTTAATTTATCTGCAACTGCAACAAGAAATAACCTCTCTTTAATTGCCGTTGTAATGCGTGGAGAAACAAGTGCTATTCGTTTTGCTGAAGCTAAAAAACTTTTAGATTATGGTTTTAGCAATTTTGAATATCTACAGTATGGTCATAAAGGCGACACTGCAAAAAACATTTTAGTAAATAAAGGAACCTTAAAAAATGTTGAAGTGATCTTTGAAAGTGATTGCCGGAAGCCTTATTCCAAAAGGTCAATCTGCAAACATTGTAACTACTATATCACTACCAGAAACAGTAAATGCACCTATAAGTAAAGGCGACAAACTTCGGAGAAGTAATCTTCACATTAAATGACCAAACACTAGGCACAGTTAACTTAGTTGCAAATAGCACAGTTAAAAAGTTAAATATTGGTAACATGATTGGATTGATAGTTGAAAAGTGGTTTTGCCTGCTAAGATAAAAATAATGGCTTAATTTAAAGCCATTATTTTCAATATATATCTATTTGCTCTTTTTTGTTGTTTTTCTTTTTCTAGTGGTCTTCTTTGCACTTGTTTTTCTTCTTGTTGGTTTAGCTTTGTTGTTTTCTTTTTCTTCTGTTCCAGGCTTATTCCAAGAGATGTAGTCACAGGTTGCTGGGTTGTTTTCGCAAATGTAGTAGTTTCTTCTTTTCTTTGTTTTTCTTATTTGAACTTTTCCTCCACATTTAGGACATGGTTCATCTATTGTTTCTACTAAAGGCTTTGCATTTTGACATTCTGGGTATCCTGGGCATGCTAGGAACTTTCCGTATTTACCATATTTTATAACCATCATTCTTCCACATTTTTCACAAGGTACATCTGAAACTTCATATTCTAGTTTTACATGCTCTAGCTCTTTTTCTACTTTTTCAACAGTGTTTTTGAATGGTCCATAAAATTCTTGTATAACCTTTTTCCATTCTTCTTTTCCCTCTGCAATTTTATCAAATTCTTCTTCCATTTCGGCTGTAAATTTAACATTTAAAACATCTGGGAAGTTTTCTACTAATAGCTTATTTACTATTTTTCCAAGTTCTGTTGGGTGTAACTGTTTTTGTATTTTTTCAATATACCTTCTTGCTAGTATTGTTGTGATTGTTGGTGAATAAGTACTTGGTCTTCCTATTCCTTTTTCTTCTAGTGTCTTTACCAAGCTTGCTTCAGTATATCTTGGTGGTGGTTCTGTAAAGCTTTGCTTTGTTTCTATTTTTTCTTTCTTTAATTCTTGATTTTCATTAAGGTCTGGAATTGTTTCAAATTCCTCTTTTTCTTCAATATCAGCTGTTTCAACATATAGTGTCATGAAGCCCTTGAATTTTAAGTTTTGTCCATTTGCTCTAAAGTTATAGTTGTCGGCTAATATTTTTACTGAAACTGTATCATAAATTGCTTCAGACATTTGGCTTGCTATAAATCTATTATAAATTAGTCTGTATAATTTATATTGGTCATTACTTAAACTATCTTTAACCTTTTCAGGAGATAATTCGATATATGTTGGTCTTATAGCTTCGTGTGCATCTTGTGCATCTCCTTTTGTTTTATAGTATCTATTTTCATAATACTCTGGTCCATATTCTTTTTCAATATAGTCCTTTGCCCATTTTCTTGCTTCTTCAGAAATTCTTGTTGAGTCTGTTCTCATGTAAGTAATTAAACCTACTGTGCCCTTTTCTGGTATTTTTACACCTTCATATAGACCTTGTGCTATTGTCATTGTCTTTTTAATTGAAAAGCTTAATTTTCTTGAAGCTTCTTGTTGCATTGTACTAGTTGTAAATGGTGGTGCTGGAGTACGCTTCTTTTCTCCTCTTTTTACCTCTTCTACTATATATTTTGCTTTTTCAACATCATTTACAATTTTGTTTACTTCATCTTCTGAATGTATATCTATTTTTTTATTATCTTTTCCATAGAATTTTGCTTGAAAACTCTTTTTGCTCTTTGGGTCTTTAAGTTTTGCATATATGTTCCAATACTCTTCTGGTTTAAAGTTTTCTATTTCTTCTTCTCTTTCTACTATAAGTCTTACAGCAACTGATTGAACTCTACCTGCTGATAAGCCTTTTTGTACTTTTTTCCATAATACTGGACTGATTTTATAACCAACTATTCTATCTAATACTCTACGTGCTTGTTGTGCATCTGTTAAGTCCATATCTATTTTTCTTGGCTCTTTAATTGCATTTTTAACGGCATCTTTTGTAATTTCGTTAAATGTTACTCTGCAAACTGTATTTGGGTCTATATTTAAAATATGAGCCAAATGCCAAGCTATTGCTTCTCCTTCACGGTCAGGGTCAGTTGCAAGGTATACTTTTTTTGCATCTTTTGCATCTTTTTTTAATGCTTTTATTAAATCTCCCTTACCTCTAATGTTTATATATTGTGGTTCTAATGTTTTTTCATCAATTCCTAATTTTGATTTTGGTAGGTCTCTAATATGTCCCATTGATGCTACAACTTTAGTGTTACCACCTAAAAATTTCTTAATTGTATTCGCCTTTGCAGGTGATTCGACTATTACTAATTTATCAGTCATAAATATTTTCCTTTCCTATTCAAAGCTTTTATCCTATGAAACTTATAATCTCTTTTGCAAGAGTTTCTTCTTTTCCTGTATATCCATGGTCTGCACCATCTATATAGCCTATATCTAGCTTTTCGTTTTGTATTTTAGATTTTAGAATTTCTATCAAATTACTCAAATTTTGTAAAACTAAATCATGCACATTTCCCCATCTTAAAAATAGTGGAATTTGTATATTATTTAGTTCTTTAAAGTTATAATCTTTATCCCAAAATCTTGCCAAATCAATATCTTTGTTGTATTTGAAATATCTTAAATATGATCGTACACAAATTGGGTGATCAAAACTTTCTATTGGCATTAAATCATTTAATTTTCCTTCTTTTTCTTTATTTTCAGCATATTCCATCATTTTCATATATTTATCTCCTAAGTCATACTTCTGGCAATCTGGAATGTCAACTAAAGATAATAGCATAATGCCTTTTATATTTTTTACATTATTTTCGTTTTTTAATTTGTTATAAGTATAAACAATTTTTGTACAGCCCAAACTATGTCCTTGTAAGTATATGTCTGTATAACCTAGTTCAAGCATTTTGTTTATTGCTCCTTTTATGTCATAATATCCATCAAGCACATCTTCATACACAGAACCACCATTTAGTATTTTTTCTCCTGTTGTCTTTCTTGTGTATGTCATAAGTTCTGCCCCTCTGTTGTTAAATGCAAAATATGCTACTCCTGCATTTGATATTTCTTTTGATAAAATATCCTCTCTTCTTTTTAAGCAGTTGCTTTGCATACCATGTACTGATATTACAACTCTTTTTGTTGGGTTTGTAGGTCTTTCTAGCAAGCCTACTAGTTCAATTTCATCTTCTGTGTTAAAATATACTCTTTCTAGCATATTTCCTCCTTATTTTTGGCGACGTAATATCCAGTTTGTTTTTGCTTCTACTGGAATATGTAATTTAACTTTTTGGCCTTCTTTTCCTGGGTTTACAAATTCAATTGGTTCATCAGTTTCAGCATCCCAAAGGTTATCTATTGTAAATTTGAAGGCTTCTATTTGGTCTGGAATTATTAGTTCTAATTTATCGCCTATTTGTAATCTATTCTTTATTTCTATTATACTCTTTTCTTTATTAAATTCCTGCACTTTTCCACCAAATTCGAAATTTGGGTTATATTGTTTTCCTTCATATTCTTGGAAATCTCGGTTGTTTTTATCATTAAAATAAAATGTTGTTAAACCTCTTGTTTTTGTTTTTTCAAGTTCATTTAAGTATTTTGTATAATCGTAATTTTCTGGGTCTTTTATATAATCGTCTATTGCTGTTCTATATGTATTTATAATTGTTGCTAAGTAATATTCTGTTTTAAGTCTTCCTTCTATTTTTAAGCTATCTACACCCATTTCAATTATTTCTGGTAATTCTTTTATTAAGCACATATCTTTAGAAGATAATATATATGTACCATGTTGGTCTTGTTCAACAGGCATCATAAGTCCTGGGTTATTTTTTTCTTCTAAATATAAGTTATATGCCCATCTACAGCTTTGTGCACAATCTCCAAGGTTTGCACTTCTACCTGCTAGGAAGTCACTTAAATGGCATCTTCCAGAATATCCATAGCAAATAGCCCCATGTATAAACATTTCTATTTCTAGGTCTTTTGGTTTATTTTCCATAATAGTTCTAATTTCTTCTTTATTTAATTCACGTGCAAGTATTATTCTTTTTGCACCATTATTATACCAGAACTTGCTTGTATGGTAGCTTACGGTGTTTGCTTGTGTACTAATATGTATTGGTAAGTTTGGTGCTATTTCTCGAACACAATCTACCACTCCACCATCCGAAACAATTACGCCATCTGCTTTTATTCTATCTAGCATTTTTATTTGTGCTTTAACATCATCATACATTTCGTCTCTTGCATAAATATTTAAAGGTACATAAACCTTTTTTTGAATAGAATGTGCATATTCAATTATTCTTTCTAGTTCATTATCATCTATTTCTACTCTTGTTCTTAATGATAGTTTTGATGTTCCACAATATATTGCGTCTGCTCCATATTCAAAAGCAACTTTTGCTTTTTCGAAAGATCCTGCTGGTGCTAGTAATTCTGGTATTTTCATTATTTTTCTTCTCCCTTACTTTTTGATTCTGGTTTTACAAAATTATATGGTTTTTTTTCTAAATATTTTTGATGAATGCGATCAAGATTTAGTGTTGGGTACATGTGCTTTAAAGTTTCTATTAACGTTAATTGCCTTAAACCTTTATCTTTAATTCCATTTCTGATACCACATATCCACATTTCTGGCACATTGTGTATATCATATGTTCCAATTTCTAGCTCTCTTTGTATTTCTTCTACATTTTCATTTTTGTATTTTGTATGTGCAGCTTTTCCTGTTGTTGCATTCTTTGAAACTTCAAATGTTTTATATTGAATTTCTATATCTGGTATGTAATCAAATTTTTTCTTACTTGCTGTGTCTTCATCATGTTTTAATCTAGATACTGTGTGTGTTGCAATATAGCCATTAGGTTTATTATATTTTGCAATTGTAAGTGGTGTTAAAAATCTTTCTAGATATTCCCTTATTGCTTTAAGCTCTGCTTCATCTGCTGCAAGTATTTCTGTTCCAAATACATCATCAAGTTCCTTCTTCTTACCTGTTTTTGAATATTGAACGTTTATTATGTCATTGTTTAAAGCAGATTTCGGAGATTTTATTCTTGCTGTTAGATTTATATTATTTCCTATAATTCCTCTTTTACTTAAAGTATCCAAGCACATTTTCATGTATTTCACAATAAGTAAAAAAGCATTTCTTTGGTTTTGTGTATACTCTATGTATCCATTATATAAGCTCTTTGGATCTTGTCCTGAACAAATTGATGATATATCTAGTTCTTTTCCCATATAGATTGCCCCTTTTACATTTTTTTGCTTATTGCCAGTCCGTCTCCAACTTCTAATATTTCTGTTGTTAAGTTTTCATTTTCTGTTAATTCTTTTAGAAACTCACGAAGTCCTCTTACTGCTGTTCTTTGCTTGTGTTTATTGTAATCACTCATGACATATCCTTTGTATAGAACGTTATCTGCCACTATTATACCATGAGATGCAAGCATTCGTAAAGCTTCTGATAAAAAAATTGGATATTTTCCCTTTGCAGCATCTATAAAAACAACATCATATGGTCCTGTAAGTGTTGGTAATACCTCTAATGCGTCTCCTTCATAAATGTGTATTTTTTCTTCTAAATTTAAGTCTTTAATGTTTTGTTTAGCTTCTGAAATTCTTTCTTCATCTCTTTCGATTGTATCTATGTAACCATTATCGCTTAAATATTTTGAAAATCTTATTGCTGAGTATCCAACGGCTGTACCAATTTCAAGAATTCTATCTGGTTTTTTATCTTCTAAAATTTTTCCAACAACTTCTAGTGTGTCGTCCATAATGATTGGAATGTGGTCTTCCAAAGCTTTTTCTTTTATTTGTTCAATTGTTTTCATATATTTTCTCCTAAAATAATATTAAAGAACCTTCTTTAACTTACTTTGTGTAAGGGGTTGAAGGTTCTCTTTTGATTATGCTTTTTTTGCTCTTGCTGCTAATCTTTCTCTTGTTTTTGTATCTAGTATTTTCTTTCTTAATCTAATATTTTTTGGTGTTATTTCTACTAATTCATCTTCTTCTATAAATTCTATTGCTTTTTCAAGTGACATTTGAATTGGTGGAACTAAACGTAATGCATCATCTGAACCTGAAGCTCTTGTGTTTGTTAAGTGTTTTTCTTTACAAACATTTATTGATATGTCTTCATTTCTTGCATTTAGTCCAACTATCATTCCTTCATACACTTCTACACCTGCACCAATAAATAAGTCTCCTCTTTCTTGTGCATTGTATAGACCATATGTTACTGATATACCTGGTTCGAATGCAACAAGTACACCTCTTGTACGTGATTGTACATCACCTTTATATGGTTCATAAGAATCAAATACACTGTTCATTGTTCCTGAACCCTTTGTATCTGTTAAGAATTCTGTTCTGTATCCTATTAAACCTCTTGCTGGAATTTTGAATTCTATTTTTGTATGTCCAATTTCTGCAGGTTCCATGTTTACCATTTCCGCTTTTCTTCTTCCAAGTTTTTCTATAACTGTTCCTATAGATTCATCTGGAACGTTTACAACAAGCAATTCCATTGGTTCACATTTTACACCATTAATTTCTTTCATAATTACTTTTGGTCTTGATACTAATAATTCAAAGCCTTCTCTTCTCATTGTTTCTATTAATACAGATAAAT
>OLSB01000768.1_pt1 | contig 36035 bp, 36 predicted proteins | sample 1672071 | NCBI WGS metagenome assembly OLSB01 (sample SAMEA3136642, study PRJEB25190) | human gut metagenome | biome: human gut; feature: human-associated habitat; material: faeces | place: Austria | collected 2013 | reverse complement strand
GTGACCGAGCCGCAGCGAGAAAAGGCTCACCTCAAATACAATAAACCGCCGTCCAAAAGTCTTGATATCAATGACTTCTGGAGCGAAGCAGCATTTTGATATTATCAAAATGCTCGGCGGATGAAGCTTATCAAAAAGTCCTCACAGGACTTTTTGATAAGCTGAAGTGACGTCGGCAAGAATTTTTCTTGCCGACGTCACTTTTTCGTGCTATACTCACTGCGCAAGCAAATAGGATCGGGATCTGTCTTGTTCATCGAAGACAGTTAACAGGGGAATGGGAGTGTGATTCTCCCGCGAGGCCGTCACTGTGAAGCGGAGCCGCAGGCTCCCGAAGTCAGAAAACCTGCCCGGATGGGGCGTAAAACTGCGCCCTGTGTCGTACAAAGAACCGCGGAACCCGGTCAAATTGTGGGCATCGCGGTGGCTTCGGCCGCTGCGCTGTTCTCTCTTTTTCTTTGTGCGATTTCCGAAATATGAAAGGAGAGGATAATATGTCCAAAAAAACAAGAAACATAATTATTGCCGTGGCCGTATTGCTTGTTCTGGTCATCGGCACATTCGTCGCGTACAAGAACCTCGCACCCCAGCCTGTCACCGGTGACAAGACCATCGTCTTCGAGGTGACTCATGTGGACGGTACGCAGAAGGACTTCACCATCAGTACGGATTCGGAGAATCTGCGCGGCGCTCTTGAGCAGGAGGGATTGATCTCCGGCGACGAGAGCGAGTACGGACTCTACGTAACGACCGTTGACGGTGAGACCGCGGACAGCAATCTCAACCAGTGGTGGTGCTTCACCAAGGACGGCGAGATGCTGATGACCGGCGTGGACGACACAATGATCGCTGACGGCGAGCATTATGAGACCTTCATCGACACATACTAAGCTGAACGCAAAGGATATCAGCGTCCTCGCATTGATGGGGGCGCTGATGTTCGCGTTTCAGGTCGCGCTGTCGGGGATACCGAACGTGCACATCACGGCGGTGCTGATAATCCTGACCGCCGTGTTCTTCGGCTGGCGCTGCATGTATTCGATCGCGGTGTTCATAATGCTGGAGGGCTTCTTCTGGGGCTTCGCGATGTGGTGGTTCTGCTACTGGTACCTCTGGCCGATACTCGGCATCGCGGCGGTGCTGATGCGGAAAAACGACTCGGCGCTCGTCTGGGCGATAGTCGCGGCGGTGCACGGGCTGATATTCGGCGCGCTGTGCTCGATACCGTATCTGTTCATCGGCGGCTGGACGATGGCACTGTCATATTGGGTCAGCGGCATCCCGTTCGACCTTATCCACTGTGGTGGAAACTTTGTGATGACGCTGGTTCTGTATAAGCCGCTGAAAAAGGGCATGGAGTACGCCCTGCACGGCAAAACCAAAAAAACGCTGCCGGAAGAGAAGCCGGAGACGTAAAAATATCCGCTCTGTGATCAGAGCGGATATTTGTTATTCCTTTTCGTTTTCACCGCAGAATTGGGCTTCGTCATTTGACCAGCCGTGGTCAAGCAGCCAGTAGGAAAACTCGCCGACTTCCTCTTTCGCCTGACGCTCAAGCTTCAGCTTGGTCTCATATGCGCGCAGCTCTCCCACCGTGAACGGCAGGTCAAGTTCGGCCGCGATCGGCAGCAGCACCGCCTCTACCAGCGGCTCGCGCAGTTCAAGACTGCCGGGGTAATACTCCTCCGCCAGACGCACTCTCTCGCGCAGCGCTTCGTCATCGTCGTACCGCGCGAAGAACTCCATGACGTTTTCCTTAGCCATATGCTCAGATGAGAAGCGGCTTGACGCTCTCCGGCGCCTTTTCGGGATCGGCGGAGCAGCTCAGGACGAACTCGATGTTCTCCTTCGCGGAGAACTTGTCCAGCCATGCGATGAACGCGGCGAAGGATTCTTCAGACTTGTCCTCAACAAGCTTGAAGAAGTTGTCTATATAAAAATGGGTTATATCGTAGTTGCCGGCGTGCATGCCGCAGATAAAGCCCTTGAAGAATTCGTAAGTGCCGATGTCGTACGCAGACGCGTCTATGAGACGGGCCTGATAGGGAATGTCATAGGTGAGCTTGCGCTCCTTCTCTATGCACACAACGTCACCGTCGCCGTTTGCGACCGCGCCGCGGACAAGCTCTACCAGCTTTTTGGTCTTGCCGGAACCCTTCAGCCCCATGATGATCTTAACCAAGTTGATCACGCTCCATTTCTATGTTGGTAATTATACCATACCATTTTTATAGGTATTATGCAATAGTCAAAAAATGAATGGGAGGTAAATTTTCTTGCCGCGCGCCCCGCGGCGGAAAATCGCGCTTGCGTTTTGGCGAAAATAATAGTAAAACTAAAGCGCCGGAATAAGCATTACGGCGACGGGAAGGAGAGCGCCCATGAGCAGACAAGAAGCAGCAGAGCAATATGCGATAGCCCTGAAGGCCGGGCAGAAATGCCGCAAGGAATGCCTGATACAGGGGAAGTACCCGTACCCGCAGGTGCTCGACGAGATATTCGACGAGTCGATGGCTGCGGGCAGAGTTGAGCTTGGCACGATAAATATCCCGACCGAGCACATCGTCGGCACAAAGACCGGCGGCCGGCAGAACGCCTTTGCGGCAAACTTCATGCCGCTGCTCGGCGAGGAGACGGAATTTGCGCATAAGTGGATAAGCCTGTGCGAGACGAACCTCAGCGACGAGGGCATCCGCGACCCGATACGCTGCTGCGAGTACATGGGGCGCTTCTACGTGCAGGAGGGGAACAAACGCGTCAGCGTGCTGAAAAGCTTCGGCGCGCCGAGCATCCCCGCCGTCGTCACGCGAATAATCCCCGCGTGGTCGCAGGAGCACGAGGTCAGGCTGTACTATGAGTTCATGCGCTTTTATCAGCTCAGCCGTCTGTATATCCTCTCGTTCAGCCGCCTCGGCTCATATGTCAAGCTTCAGGCGGCGCTCGGCTTCGACGCTGACCATGTCTGGAGCGAGGAGGAGCGGCGCAGCTTTTCCGCCGCGTATTACTCGTTCCGCACTGCGCTTGAAAAATGCGAGGGCAGCCGCTTTCCGGAGACGATCGGGGACGCGCTGCTGATATTTCTGCAGGTGTTCAGCTTCGGCGAGCTGAAAGCCATGACGCAGACCGAGCTGGAGCGCTCCATAACCGGCATCTGGCCGGAGGTCGAGGTGCAGGCCAGACCCGCGCCCATAACCGTCAACACCGAGAGCAGCGTCGAGGTGAAGGGCGTGCTGACTAAGCTCATGGACAGCATCCGCCTGCCGAGCCATCTGAACGTCGCGTTCGTCAACGAACTGCCGCCGGAGAAGAGCGCGTGGATAATGTCGCACGACCGCGGGCGCGAATATCTTGAACGGCATATGCCGGACAAAGTCACGACGCGGGTATATAACATTGACGCTGAACATGACGCGGACGCGCTGATCGACGCCGCCGCGGCGGACGGCGCGCAGGTCATATTCGCGACCACCCCGAGGCTCATATCCGCCTGCCGCAAGGCGGCGGTGAAGCACCCGAATATAAAGATACTCAACTGCTCCGTCTCGATGCCGTTTCCCGGCGTGCGTACTTATTACAGCCGCGTTTACGAGGGCAAGTTCATCTCCGGCGCCGTCGCGGGCGCGATGACAAAAACCGGCCGCATAGGCTACATCGCGAGCAGCCCCATCTACGGCGTTCCGGCGGGGATAAACGCCTTTGCGCTCGGCGCGCTGCTCACGAATCCCGATATAAAAATATGCCTGCGCTGGTCGAGCGTGTCGGAGGATCCGATAAGTGAATTGAAGGCGCTGGGCGTCGATATGATCTCGAACCGCGACGTGCCGAGTCCGGAGCAGCCGCAGGACGCGTGGGGGCTGTGCCGCGTGGACGGCAGCGGCGCGCTGATCCCGATCGGCTCGCCATTCTGGAACTGGGGCGAGATGTATGTGCATATAATCGAAAACATCCTCGGCGGCGGCTGGGATGAGCTGAGCTATAAAAACAGCGGCAAGGCCGTGAACTACTGGTGGGGCATGAGCAGCGGCGTCATCGACGTCCGCGTGACGGAGAACTGCCCGGACAGCATGGCGGAGCTTGTGGATATTCTCAAGCGCGGCATTTCGTCGGGGCTTATCATGCCGTTTCACCGGAAGATAACCGCGCAGAGCGGCGGCGCGATAAACGACGGTACGCGCTGGCTCTCTCCGGATGAGCTGCTGCATATGGATTGGCTGTGCAGCTGCGTGGAGGGGAGCATCCCCGGCTTCGACGAGCTGCTGCCGATGGCGCAGTCTCTCGTGCGGCTGCTGGGCGTGTACAGGGATTGGATAATCCCCGATAAAGGGGAGGTGCAGGTATGAAGCTGCTTTTGATATCCGACCATGAGAACAGCTTTCTCTGGGACTATTACGTGCCGGGGCGGCTGGACGGCATCGACCTCATCCTGTCCTGCGGTGACCTGAAGCCCGAATACCTGAGCTTCCTTGTGACGATGGGGCGCGCGCCGGTGCTGTATGTCTGCGGCAATCACGACGGGCGCTATGAAAAGACCCCGCCCGAGGGCTGCGACTGCATCGAGGACAAGCTCGTGACCATAAAGGGGCTGCGCATCCTCGGCATGGGCGGCTGTCCGGTGTATAACCGCGGACCGCATCAGTATACCGAGCGGCAGATGGAACGCCGTCTGCGCAAGGTCGGGCGGCAGATCGCCAAGGCCGGCGGCGTCGATATCCTGCTCAGCCACGCGCCCGCCGCGGGCTGGGGCGACGCGGACGACTTCGCGCACCGCGGCTTTGAGTGCTTCAACGATTTCCTGGACAAGTACCAGCCGAAGTACCATGTTCACGGCCACGTGCATATGAATTACGGATCAGATATTCCCCGCACGCTTCAGCGCGGCGGGACTACGATAATAAACGCATGGGATAAATATATTCTTGAGATCTGATCCGGGAGACCAAAAAATAAAAAAATTGCAATAGTAACAGGCGGCAGCGGCGGCATAGGCCGCTGCACCGCGGCCGCGCTGCGCGATGCGGGCTGCACGGTATATGAGCTGTCCCGCCGCGAGAAACCGGCGGACGGCATCGTACATATCACCGCCGACGTGACGGACGAGGCGCAGGTTCGTGCCGCGATAGACGAGGTCGTCAGCCGCGAGGGGCGGATAGACATTCTGGTCAACAACGCCGGCTTCGGCATATCCGGCGCGGCGGAGCTGACCGACACAAAGGATTCACACGCCCAGCTTGAGCTGAATGTATTTGGCACCGACAACGTCACCCGCGCGGTGCTGCCGCATATGCGCGCGCATGGCGGCGGGCGCATCGTGTGCATGAGCAGCATCGCTGGCATCGTGCCGATCCCGTTCCAGCTCTGGTACTCCGTGAGCAAGGCCGCGATAATCGCCTACGTGCTGGCACTGCAGAACGAGGTGAAGCCGTTCAACATAAGCGTCTGCGCGATAATGCCCGGCGACATCGCCTCCGGCTTTACCGACGCGCGCAAAAAGTCCGGCGCGGGGGACGACGTGTATGCCGGGCGCATCAAGCGCTCCGTCGCCGTCATGGAGCACGACGAGCGCACGGGCATGAGTCCGGAGTTCGCGGGCAGATTCGTCGCAAAATACGCGCTGAAGAAGAGCTCGCGGCCGCTCGTCGCCATGGGCGCGGCCTACAAGGGCGCGGCGGCGCTGGTGAAGCTGCTGCCGCGGCAGACGTCGAACTGGCTCGTCGGCAAGATATACGCGAAATAAAATATCAAGCCCAGCCGGAAGCTTCCGACTGGGCTTGATTTATAAGCGTTGAATTTACTTGTTGAGAATCTCCATGAACTCCTCGCCGGTGATGGTCTCGCGGCTGTACAGGAAGTCGGCCAGCTCGTCGAGCTTGGCGCGGTTCTCCTTGAGGATGCCGATGGCCTTCTCATGCTGGCGCGTGACAAGGTCGATGACCAGCGCGTCTATCTTCGCCTGAGTGTCCGGCGAGCAGGCGAGGGACGTGTCGCCGCCGAGGTACTGGTTGTTCACGGTTTCGAGAGCTACCATGTCGAAATCCTTGCTCATGCCGTAGCGGGTCAGCATGGCGCGGGCAAGCTTCGTGGCCTGCTCGATATCGTTCGAGGCGCCGGTAGTGATGGAGCCGAACACGACTTCCTCCGCGGCGCGGCCGCCGGTGAGAGTGGCGATCTTGTTCTCCAGCTCCTCTTTGTTCATCAGGTAGTGGTTGCCCTCCTCGACCTGCATCGTGTAGCCCAGCGCGCCGGAGGTGCGGGGGATGATGGTGATCTTCTGCACGGGGGCGGAGTTGGTCTGCTTCGCGGCGACGAGCGCGTGGCCGATCTCGTGGTAGGCGACGATGCGCTTCTCGGCGTCGGTGAGGATGGCGTTCTTCTTCTGGTAGCCCGCGATGACGACCTCAATGCTCTCCTCAAGGTCAGACTGCGTGACGAACTTGCGCCCGTCGCGCACGGCGCGCAGAGCGGCCTCGTTGACGATATTCGCAAGCTCTGCGCCGGATGCGCCGGATGCCATGCGCGCGACGGTGTTGAAATCGACGTTCTCCGCGAGCTTGACTTTCTTTGCGTGAACCTTGAGTATTTCCTCGCGGCCCTTGAGGTCGGGCAGCTCGACGGGGACGCGCCGGTCGAAGCGGCCGGGGCGGGTCAGCGCCGGGTCGAGGGATTCGGGGCGGTTTGTAGCGGCGAGGATGATGACGCCGGAATTGTCGTCAAAGCCGTCCATTTCGGTGAGCAGCTGGTTGAGCGTCTGCTCGCGCTCGTCGTTGCCGCCGTACTGGCCGCCGCCGCTGCGCTTCTGGCCGATGGCGTCGATCTCGTCGATGAACACAATGCACGGCGCCTTCTCCTTGGCCTGATTGAACAGGTCGCGCACCTTGGACGCGCCCATGCCCACGAACATCTCGACGAATTCGGAGCCGGACATCGAGAAGAACGGGACGTTCGACTCGCCCGCGACGGCCTTTGCCAGCATGGTTTTACCGGTTCCCGGAGGGCCGACGAGCAGGATGCCCTTCGGCATCGACGCGCCGATCTCCTCATACTTGCTGGGGTCATGGAGGTAGTTGACCACCTCCTGAAGGTTCTCCTTCGCCTCGTCCTCGCCCGCGACATCGGCAAAGCGGATGCCCTGCGTGGACTGGACGTAGATCTTGGCGTTGGATTTGCCCATGCCGAACATCATGGAGCCTGCGCCGCCGCCGGCCTTATCCGTCAGCTTCTTGGCCATGAACTGGCCGATGGCAATGAAGATGATCAGCGGCAGCACCCAGCACAGGATGCTCAGGAACGGGGACATCTGCTCCACGATCTCGCTGGCGAACTCCGCGCCGGAGGCGTGGAGCCGGTCTACCAGCTCAGGGTCATCCAGCACGCCGGTCTTGTAGATCTTGCTACCGTCCTTGTTGGTGAAGATGATCTGGTTGGTCTCAATCTCGACCTCTTTGATGTTCTTCTCTTCGGTCATGGTCATAAAGGTGCCGTAGTCGACCTCCTTGACCTGCCGCTCGGCCATCCAAGGCACAGCGATGAAGTTGAACAGCAGCAGCACCATCAGGGCTATACTGTAATAGTACATCAACGGTTTTTTCGGGGGCTTTACCTCTTTCATATGCATCCTCCGTTTAAGAATATTTTTAAAGGATTATAGCGGGAAAGACTCCGAAAGTCAATGACTTCAGGCGCTTTGAGCGGGCAAACGCGCAAATTTTACAAACGCGTAAAAACTCCGCCGGGGCTGCACAGCTCCGGCGGAGAAAATTATATATCCGGTTATCCGATAGTTTCGTTTACGAAGTCAACAAGTCCCTCTTCAACCTCGTCGCGCAGCTCAAGCTCGTTGTGAATTTCGTGCCGGTAGCCGCTGTACGCCTTGACGCTGACCTTGTTGCCGCTCTCCGCAAGGAGGTTTGCCACATGGTACAGCCCCTCGCCGTAGTTGCCGCAGGGATCCTGATCGCCGGAGATGAGGTATACCGGCACCGCGGACGGCACCTTCTCCGCCCATTCCGGACTCTCGATGAAGTGGTACAGCTCGACGAGATCCCACACCAGCTCCAGCGTCGTGTCGAAGGTGTTGAACGGGTCGCCCGCGTGGTCGGCGACGATGTCGGGGTTCACGGCGATCCAGTCCGCGGGGCCGTTCGGGTTCTCGATGCGGTCGGTCATGCCGAGGAACACCTTTCCGAACCACTCGCCGGAGGGCTGATACGGGTCGGCGGCGACGGCGGCGCGGATGGCCGGGTCATTGTATTCTATCTCGCAGCCCTTGAACTGGCTTACCAGCCCGCAGAGCATGAGTCCGACGAGGTCATCGCCGTAGAGCGCGGCGTAGGCGCGGCCGAGCATCGAGCCCCAGCTGTGCCCGAATACGAAGAACGGGAGGTCGGGGTAGGCCATGTGCGCGATGTCGTGCAGGTATTTTTCGTCCCGCAGATAGGTCATGTAGCCGCCGGAGTGCGGGTCGCCGAGGGTGCCGCCGTCGAAGCCGGTCTTGCCGTGGCCGATGTGGTCGTCGGCGTAGACGACGAAGCCCGCAGCCTGGAACTTGCTTATCATGTGCAGATAGCGGCGCGAGTGCTCGCCGAAGCCGTGGATGAGCTGTATCACGGCGCGCGGCTTACCGAGCGGGGTGTACGCCCATGCCTTGATGGTGTCCCTGCCGTTGGCGGACGGGAAGTTGATCTCTCGAATGGACATTGTTGTTCCTCCTTGTTGTGATGTTTTCCGAATGATGTAAAACCATTATAGCATAAGGAACATGAGGAATAAAGGCTTTTCTATGGAATAGAACTGCGGCTTACTCCAAGTATTCTACATATACGGAGGGGATGGTGAGAGAATCGCCGAGAACCGTGGTGTATGTGTAAAGACCGCCGTACGTGCCATAGAATGTGATTTTGTCGTCTTCAAGTATACGCGAGCCGCTCCCGTAGTTGTCAACGTATATATAAACTACATCGCCGTAGCTGCCGGACGTGGCGACCCTGTAAGTTGAATAATAGAGAGACGATGTGGCCTCGTAGCAGACCTGAACGACCGTGCCGGAGAATTTCACATATTCGTCCATATATGCGTCCGGAGTTCTGGACAAGTCCTTATACGATATGCTGCGGCAGTTCTCCTTGTACAGCTCTTTCAGTTCCTCGTCGCTGAGGGTGAAGCTTTCCGTTTGAACGATTGCGCCGCACGCGGTGCAGAGTTTTACGCGTGTTCCGTCGGCATACTTCGTGGGCATTTCAGCGATTATCCAGTCACCCGGCGCGTGCGCCGCTTTGTCTATCTCGCGGCTGACTTCGGCTCCGCAAACAGTGCAGACCCCCTCTTTCTATAAATTTTGGAATCTATATGAAAAAGTATGGTCGTTTTAACGACCATAGTCAAGATAAAGATCACCTTATAAAATTATTTTGGCAGGTGATTTTATGATTTCGTATGAACCGTTTTGGGAGACGCTGCGCGGGTCGAATAACTCGACGTATTCACTCATAAATAAGCATCATTTTATCCAGCTCCACAATCGATAAGCTGCGGAAAAACAAGCCGCTGAATACAACCACGATAAATGATTTGTGCAGGATACTTGACTGCCCGGTAGAATCGATCATGGTGTATGTCCCGTCGGATAAGGATCAGGTATTATAAAAAACAGCCCGAACCAGGCGGTTCGGGCTGTTTTGGTACGAAATTATCAGTCGGTCACGTAGGGCAGGAGGGCGATCTGACGCGCTCTCTTTATGGCCTCAGTGAGTTCACGCTGATGCATGGCGCAAACACCGGTAGTACGGCGAGGCAGGATCTTGCTGCGCTCGGACATATAGCGGCGGAGCTTTGCGGTGTCCTTATAGTCGATGGACGTGGCCTTATCGACGCAGAACTGGCAAACTTTTCTGCGCTTACGATTCTTGGGGTTGTTCTTATCGAAAGCCAAAGCTGTATCCTCCTATCAAAAATTTTAGAACGGCAGCTCGCCGTCGCCGTCGTCAAGCTCGGAAAATGCGGAGGGAGCGGAATTCACGCTTCTCGGCGCGTCGTATCCGGAGCTGGGGCGGCTGTAACTGTTGGAGTAGCTGTCGCTGCGGGAATCGCCGCTGTCGCGGCGCTTGCTCTCGCCGAAGTACATGTTGTCAACAACGACCTCCGCGCTGCGGCGCTTGCCGCCGTCACGGTCGGTCCAGTCGCGGATCTGCAGACGGCCGGAAACGACTGCCATGCTGCCCTTGGTGAAATACTTGTTGACAAATTCGGCGGTCTGACGCCATGCAACGCAGTCGATGAAATCGGTCTGCTTCTCTCCGCCGTCGCGGCCGCCGAAATCGCGGTCAACAGCGAGGCTGAAGGATGCCACAGGCGTCTGGGACTGGGTGTACCTGAGCTCGGGATCCCGTGTCAGGCGGCCCATAATAACAATGTGATTAAGCATCGATGCGCTCCTTACTCTGCACGCAGGGTGATCAGGCGACGCAGAATGCCGTCAGTGATACCGAGAATACGATCCAGCTCGGCCGGGAACTCAGCGCCGCTGGTGAACTTCATCAGCACATAGTAGCCCTCGGTGATATAGTTGATCTCATAAGCGAGCTTGCGCTTGCCCATTTCCTCCAACTCATCAAGAGTACCATTTGCTTCAACAAGTGCCTTGAACTTCTCAACAACAGCCGCGGTCTCTTCCTCGGTGAAGTTGGGATTGATGATGTACATTACTTCGTACTTTTCGCTTGCTTTTGCCATGGTTGCACCTCCTTTTGGTCTTTTGGCCCCCGCTCATACGGGAGCAAGGATAGCCCGCCCATACTGACAGGCCATATAATTATACCGGATTTTCCTGTTTTGTCAAGGATTTTTTATAACCCGATGGGAGAACTTGGACACTAACATGACAAGGAGGCAAATGTTGACAAAGTAGCCATAATACTGGTAAAATGTTAAAATAGAGTTGGATTATGTATAACCTTTTGAATAATTTTGCATAAAAGCAAGGGAGGAAAAATATGAAACGTCGCCTAATATTGATTGTATTATCGATGATAGTGGCTGTGATTTTCTGTTCATGCGGGACAAATAATGGGCAAAGTGATGGGGAAAATGAGAGTATTGTGAGTGAAACTCCAGCACCAACGTCAGTTAAGATTACGATGATCGACACGGTTGGCAAAACAATAGACGTGGCATTGGCAGAACTCAATAGGGCTGGGTTTTCGTATGTGCAGATTGACGGGGAGAACATAGAGGAATCAGAGCATGACAAATATGTGGTTGTTAGTCAATCACCATCAGTAGGAGATAAAATAACAAAAGATTCGAAAGTGACCATTACTTGTGAGAGAATCAAACACAGTCTATATATTGACATCAACTTCGATGAAAATCTCTTTCTAGCACGTAAGGATGTTGAGTTGAGTATAGATGGGGAATTAATAGACACGATTGAACACGGAAAATACTATACACGTCAAATCGAAATTGAGGACGGCAATCACAAGGTAAGGTTTAAGGCGGATGATGGGAGTTCTTACGCAGACGAAGAGTTGAATGTTTGTGATGATATGACGTTTAAATGCAGATTACATACGAACAAGAATAGCATAAATGTGACAGAGATTGAGATTATACATGAGTTAGTGGGAACGGGTGTCGAGATGATAGAAGTAACGGGATCTGTCCTCAATAAAGCAAAATTGGCACTCTCGAATGTGGGCTTTGTAAATGTAACATATGTAACTTCAAATAATGATTCTGTCTGGAATGAAAGCAATTGGACGGTGATTAACCAAAACATAAAAGCAGGAGAAAAAATAGATAAAAATGAGAAAATAGAACTTGTTTGTGAAAAAACGGCAAATTATATTGCGCGGGAGCTTAGTGGAATCTCAATAAGTGCGTTAAGGGAGAAAATAAACGAACTGGGCTATACGGCGACTTATATTGATGGGAGTAGCTACGAGGATATAACTAGCAGAATAATCTCAATGAGAGAAGAGGAAGTAAACAAGAGGCGCTTTACACAAGTGGAAGTGACATCTTCAGAGAATTATACTGTAAAGATATATCTATCATTTGACGAAGCAGTGCAAATCCCAGATGTCACGGGAGAAACCGTGCTAGATGCGTTCACCAAACTCAATGGAGAAGGTTTAACAAAGATAAAGCTAACGACAGAAAATGGAGGCAGCATATCAGGCAATATATCAAATAAGCAAGAATGGATTGTAGTATCACAATCTCCGAGCGGCGGAAGCGCAGCAAAGGTTAATGCTGAGATTACCCTTGCGTGCAGACGGAAAACAGGAAACCGACCACAAGTTACGCCGAAGCCACAAAATCCAAAATATAATTTGGACAAGGATTTAATCGTCGTGATGTGCAAAAAAGATGAAAAATACACGACTATGTACAATATCGCATTTGCTGAATATGATAGCGATGGGACGCTCATACGGATATACGCGTTTGACAACTGCATTAATCCTAGAAGTATGGGCGAAGAATTTAACGTGATTGGAGAGTTACCTACGTGGTTTGCGGTTGGTGAAACAGTACATGTGAGGGCGAAAGTACGTGAAACGGAAATAATTGGAGAATGCAAGGTGACTAAACCGCTTGAGGTTGTTGGGACGCAAACATCCAGCGAAAAAGCGGTTCCTTTGATGACCGGCATTTACGTAGATGCTGTTATAGCTGAGTCGACCAGACTTGGTGTGGATAATATGCCGTTTGGAGATGAGGATTTCGGACACGGAACAAGGCAATGCACACTATGCAGCTCAGACAATCGGATTAATATTGACATTATATACTGGGAGAAAACCTCTGAAATTATTGCGGTAAGAATTATCGCATATGGCAATGACAGTGTAAAAAAAGATTATATAATCTCCATGTCAAAGATCGCTTGTAGCAAGAGTGATTCTGATACTATTGGAGAGTGGGTGGAAAGCAACATAGGAGAAGAAGTGTCGAAAAAATTGAATGGAACCGTGTATGAGCTTTCTGCTGGATCAAATAATATAATTTACAGTGCAGGAATACGTAATTGGGAAGAATGGGAGCTATCGTTTAACTAAGTTATAGTGTGGCGTGCGAGCGCAAAGGATGCTTTCCATTGGGAAATTAATGCAAAGCTAAGAACCTATGTGTACGAAAGAGGGTGCGGGGATGGACAAAAAGGTGACCGGATTTATCGTACGGCGGGAGAGAATGCGGCGCGACTGGAGTCAGGACGGGCTGTGCCGCGGGATATGCGCGGCGTCGTACCTGTCGAAGATCGAGCAGGGGCGCGTCGAGGCATCGGAGGACATCCTGCGGCTTCTCTACGAGCGGCTTGAGCTGCCGTGGTACGGCGGCGAGAGCGCGCTGCCCGCGCTCTGCGAGCGCATCGACGAGCTGTACGAGCTTGCCTACTCAGGCGAGTTTGAGGTGCTGAGAGAAAAAATATCCGCCCTCGCCCCACAGAGGGACGCGCTGCTGCAAAGCCCCGCCGCGCCGGACATTGCGGTCTTGGAGGCGGCGGCAAACTGGCGCGGCGGCACGGATGCCGGTGTCGACGCGGGAATGGAGCAGTATCTCTCACCGCGCGGACTTGCGCTGCTGCGGCTGATGCAGGATCGGGACGCGGAGGCCGCCGCGATCTGCCCCTCAGCGCTGTGCAGCTACTGGGCTGGCGTCGCGCAGTACGAAAGCGGGCGGAGCTACACCGCCGCTGTTGAGAATCTCCAGCGTGCCTACTCGCTGGCGGCCGGAGAGGGGCGGGCGCGGCTGATGATGCTGAGCCGGGCGTACATCGGAAACTGCTACTGCAACCAGCTCGATGTTGAAAACATGGAGGCGCACTACACCGTGGCGGAGCGGCTGGCCACGGCGCTGCACGACGCGGGGATGCTGGCCAGCATCCGCTATAACCGCGCCGCGACCGCGCTTGAGACGGGCGACTACGAAAGCGCATACAGATATTTCTCGGCGCTCGAAGAGCCGACCGCAATGGCGCTGCACAAGCTGGCGATATGCTGCGAGAAGCTGGGTCGGCGGGACGAGGCGTTCTCGGCGCTTAACAGGGCGGCCGCAGTGGAGGACACGCATATGCCGGCGGGGCTTGCCGAGGAGATGCTGTCCCTCGTGCGCAGGCGGCTTGAAAACCCGGATTATCTGCGCGACGCAGACTACGGCGCGGCGCTGCTCGACTGCTTTGAACGCTGCCGCCGGGAGCTTCCGATAGGCTACGCGGGCTTTCATCTTCCGTGGCTGCTCGAATGGTACACCGCAAACCGGCAATACAAGCTTGCGTATGAGCTTATGAACGAATTTCCTATAAAACTGAAAATATGACGATTAAACCCGTTTGCTGCAAGAAAACTTTCCCACAACAAGCGGGTTTATTATATCTTAACCTCGTGATAGCATATATGCGAGGTGAGGGGATTGAAAAAGACTCTGTGGACAAAAAACTTTACTCTTGTGACCGCGGCCAGCGCGCTCGGCGCGGTGGGCGGCATTGCGGGCGGCTTCGCGCTGTCGTTTCTGGTGTTCGACGAGACGGGCAGTACGCTGGCCTCGGCGCTGATTCTTGCGATTCAGCTCGTGCCGTTTTTCGTGCTGCCGCTGTTCCTCGCGCCGGTCATGGATCGACTGCCGCGCAAACCCTTTCTGGTCGCGGGCGATCTGATAGACGGCGTGCTCTACGCGCTGATGGGGCTGTACCTGCTGAAATTCGAGTTCTCCTACGCGGCGTATCTCGGCTATTCGCTGCTGCTGGCCTGCCTTGAAAGCTTCGACGAGCTGGCCTTTCAGAGTATCTACCCGAAGCTTATCCCCGAGGGCATGGAGCAGCAGGGCTATGCCGTGTCGACGACGCTGTATCCGATACTGCGTGTGCTGATGCTGCCGCTGGCGGGTATCCTGCTCGACGCGGTGGGCGCGGCGTGGATCCTCATCGGGCAGGGCGGCCTGTCGCTGCTGGCAGCGCTCATCGAGAGTAATATCAACATCACCGAGCACCGGCGGGAGGGCGGAGAGAAGCTGTTCACCCTCCGCCAGTGGCGCGCGGACATAAAAGAAGCGGCAGAATACCTGAAAAACGAGCGCGGTGTGACCGGGATATTCTCATATATGGCGGTCACAAACGGAGTCGCAAGCGGCTATTCCTCGATACTCGTCGCGTTTTTCAGGACATTTCCGGGCTTTACGGCGGCAATGTACTCGCTTTTCTCCGTGTTTGAGTTTGCGGGGAGAACGCTCGGCGGCACGGTGCAGTATAAGCTGAAGATCGCCAAGGAGAAAAAATTCGGCTTCACGTTTCTGGTGTACCAGATTTATGAGCTTATGGATATGTGCCTGCTCTGGCTTCCCTATCCGCTGATGCTTGCAAATCGGGCGCTGGTCGGCTTCCTCGGCGCAAACAGCGCGACGATGCGTCAGGCCGCGATGCAGACATATATACCTGAGGAGCTTCGCGCGAGGCTGAACGCGTTTCAGAACATGCTCGTCACCGCGGCGAGCGGAGTGTTTGCACTCGCTATCGGGGCGCTCGGCGAGGTGCTGGACTACCGGCTGTGCGTGACGATATGCGGGGCGACGGCGTTTATCGCGGCGTGGCTGCTGGTGTGGCGGCGGCGCGCGGATGTGCGGAAAATTTTTGAGAAGTGAAAAGCATAAATTTTGGGCGGCTCTGTTTACACGGAGCCGCCTTGAATGTTATTATATATTAGATTATAACGGAATAACAGGAGACTCGATATGATAAGCCTTTGCAATGACTGGGAATTCACACCCGAATGGACTGACGGCTTTGTGCGCGGCGACGGCGGCGCGGAGCGCGTATGCCTGCCGCATAACCCGCATGAGCTGCCGCTGCACTACTGCGGCCCGGAGGATTATGAAGCTGTCTGCGGCTACCGCCAGCGCCTGTTCATCACCAAGAGCAGCCGCGGCAAGCGACTGTTCCTGCAATTTGACGGCGCGGCGCACCACGCGTGGGTATACGTCAACGGCGCGCTCGCCGCGGAGCACAGCTGCGGCTACACGGCGTTCAGGGTCGAGATAACGGAGCTTGCGGAGTACGGCGCGGAGAACCTCATCGCCGTGAAGCTCGACAGCCGCGAGGATCCCGCCCTGCCGCCGTTTGGCTTCGTGATAGATTACCTGACCTATTCGGGGCTTTACCGCGAGGTTTGGCTGGACATACGGGACGAAAACTACATAGAGGACGTCTTCGCCCGGACCGAGGGCAGCACCGCCATCGTCTGCTACACCGTTTCCGGCGCGAACCGGAACGCGAAGCTGCGCATCCTCGACGGGGAGCGCCTGATGGCGGAAGCGGACGGCACAGGAGACGTCTGCGTGATAGACGTGCCCTCCGCGGAGAGATGGGATATCGACAGCCCGAAGCTCTATACCTGCGAGGTCGCGCTGGAGACGGGCGACGTGCAGCGCGTGAAGTTCGGCTTCCGTGACATCGAGTTTCGCGCAGATGGCTTTTATCTCAACGGCCGCCGCGTATTCATGCGCGGCCTGAACCGGCACCAGAGCTATCCGTACATGGGCTACGCCGCGCCCGAATCGCTTCAGCGCGAGGATGCGCGGATACTGAAGGAGGAGCTGTGCTGCAATGCTGTGCGCACCTCGCACTATCCGCAGAGCCAATATTTCATCGACGAGTGCGACAGGCTTGGCCTGCTGGTGTTCACGGAGCTGCCCGGCTGGCAGCATATCGGGGACGAAAGGTGGAAGGAGCAGGCTTGCGAGAACCTGCGCGAGATGATTTTGCAGTACCGCAATCATCCGAGCATCGTGCTCTGGGGCGTGAGAATAAACGAGAGCGTGGACGACGACGCGTTCTACGCGCGCACGAATGCTATTGCCCATGAGCTTGACCCCTCGCGGCCTACTTCGGGCGTACGCTATATTCAGAAAAGCAGCCTGCTTGAGGACGTGTATTCGTATAACGACTTCTCCCACACCGGCGATAACCCCGGCGTGAAGCCGAAAAAGACCGTCACGCCGGATATGAATAAGGCGCTGATCGTCTCGGAGCACAACGGGCACATGTTCCCCACCAAGAGCTATGACACGTGGCAGCGCCGTCAGGAGCATGCACTGCGCCATGCGCGCGTGCAGAACGACGCGGCGGCGGACGGAGAGCACGCGGGCTGCTTTGGCTGGTGCATGTTCGATTACCAGACGCACAAGGACTTCGGCTCCGGCGACAGGATATGCTATCACGGCGTGATGGACGCGTTCAGAAACCCCAAGACCGCCGCGGCGGTCTACGCAAGTCAGGGAGACGCGCGGCCGGTGCTGGAACTGGGCAGCACGATGGATATCGGCGATTACCCCGCCGGTCAGCCCGGCGCAATATACGCCTTCACGAACGCCGACGAGGTGCGGCTGTATAAAAACGGCGACTATGTCGCAAGCTTCGCGGCCAAGGGCTGGAGCGGCCTTCCGCACGGCCCCGTGCTCATCGATGACACCATCGGCGAGCTTCTGGGGTCGAAGGAGGGCTTCACCGGCGCGAAGGAGCGTATGCTGCATAAGTGCCTTGTCTCGGCGGGAAAGTACGGCCTTGCGAATATGCCGTTGGCGGACAAACTGCGTATGCTCGCCTGTATGCTGAGATATAAGCTCAGCTTTGACGACGGCGTGGCGCTGTACGGGAAATACGTCGGCAACTGGGGCGGCGCGGCGACGCAGTGGCGCTTCGAGGGCTGGAAGAACGGTGAGAAGACCTGCGAGCACACCTGCACTCCGGGCAAGCGGCTGCATCTGGAGGCCACGCCAAGCGCCCTGCACCTGACCGAACGGCAGAGCTGGGACGCGGCGGCGGTGCGCATAAGAATTGCCGACGAGCAGGGGAACACGGCAAGCTACGCCCAGCTCCCCGTGACGCTGAAGCTCAGCGGGGACGCGGAGCTTATCGGCCCCGCGGTCGTCACCGCAGAGGGCGGCATGTGCGGCACATATGTGAAGACAGCCGGCAAGCGCGGCCATGCGCGGCTCGTGATATCCGCGCCGCAGACGGAGTCTGTGACGCTTGAATTTGAGATAGACAGGGAGAACGATATATGAAAGCAATAGTAACGGTTATAGGCAAGGACAGAGTCGGCATAATCGCGTCGGTCTGCGCGCTGATGGCGAGCCACAACGTCAACATTCTGGACATCAGCCAGACGATAATGCAGGAGTATTTCACGATGATAATGCTCGTGGACGTCTCGGCCTGCGAGGTGTCGTTTTCGGAGCTGGCGGATCAGCTCGAGCGCGCCGGAACGGAGCAGAATCTCTCCATCCGCATCCAGCGCGAGGACATCTTCAACGCCATGCACAGGATCTGAGAGGTGCGCCGTGCTGAATCGCAATGACATTCTTGAAACCATAAACATGATAGACCAGCAGCATCTCGATATCCGCACCATAACGATGGGGATATCGCTGCTGTCCTGCGCCGATCCCGACCCGAAGGCCGCCTGCCGGAAGATATACGACAAGATCACGCGCTGTGCGGAAAAGCTCGTCAGAACGGGCGAGGAGATAGAGCGGGAATTCGGCATCCCGATAGTCAATAAGCGCATCTCCGTGACGCCGATGGCGCTTGTCGCCGCCGCGTCGGAGACGGAGGATTACGTCCCCTTTGCCGCCGCGCTCGACGCTGCCGCGAAGTCCACGGGCGTGAACTTCATCGGCGGCTTCTCGGCGCTGGTGCATAAGGGTATGACCGAGGCGGACAGAAAGCTGATAGCCGCCATACCGGAGGCGCTGGCTACGACCGAGCTTGTCTGCTCGTCGGTGAACGTCGGCTCCACCAAGGCCGGTATAAACATGGACGCGGTTGCGCTCATGGGTCAGACCATCAAGCGCACCGCGGAGCTGACCGCCGCAAACGGCGGCTTCGGCTGCGCGAAGCTCGTGGTGTTCTGCAACGCCGTGGAGGACAACCCCTTCATGGCGGGGGCGAGCCGGAGAAGGTCATAAACGTCGGCGTGTCCGGGCCGGGCGTCGTGCACCACGCGCTCAAGGCCGTCAAGGGGCAGCCCTTCGACGTTGTGGCCGAAACGGTGAAGAAAACGGCGTTCCGCATCACGCGCATGGGGCAGCTCGTCGCGCAGGAGGCAAGCCGCCGGCTCGATACGCCCTTCGGCATCGTCGATCTGTCGCTCGCGCCGACGCCCGCCGTCGGCGACTCCGTCGCGCGCATCCTTGAGGAAATGGGGCTAGAGGTCTGCGGTACCCACGGCACCACCGCCGCGCTCGCGCTCCTCAACGATGCCGTGAAGAAGGGCGGCGTGATGGCGTCCTCGTCCGTCGGCGGGCTTTCCGGCGCGTTCATCCCCGTCAGCGAGGACGAGGGCATGATCGCGGCCGCGGCCTCCGGCGCGCTGACGATAGACAAGCTCGAGGCCATGACCTGCGTGTGCTCGGTCGGGCTCGACATGATAGCCGTCCCCGGCGACACGAGCGCCGAGACGATATCCGCGATAATCGCGGACGAGGCGGCGATAGGCATGGTCAACAGCAAGACCACCGCCGTGCGCCTCATCCCCGCGCCGAACTGCAAGGTCGGCGACACGGTGGAGTTCGGCGGCCTGCTCGGCTCCGCTCCGGTGCAGCGGGTGCACCCGTTCTCAAGTGCGGAATTCGTGGCTCGCGGCGGGCGGATACCCGCGCCGATGCAGAGCCTTAAAAACTGAAAATACAGGAGGGAACACATGAAGCTGGACTACATGATCGAGCTTGAGGGCGGCTTCCGGATCCACGGCAGCGAGGAGCTGCGCTCCGGCTGCCTACGGATAAGACCCGTGCTGCCAGAGGGCAGGGTGAAGGCCGTCACGGCGCGTGTGAATATCACGATGGCTGAGGACGAGCGCTTCTTCGTCAATGGCTACCAGACGTGGACGTATTGCCCGGAGCAGGGCAGGCACGGCTTTACGCGCGGCATGGGGAAGCTGCCAAAATTCGTCATCGACAAATTCGGCATAGACCGCTACGGCGACTATTTCTTCGTCGATTACCCGCAGACCCCCGGCGTCATGCACGGCGAGAGCTACTGCTATTTCCGCCGCGGCGGGAATTATCGGCTCATCGCGTCCCTCGATGAGCGCGCGGGCTATACCCTGCTTCGCTACGACAGCCGCTGCGGTGTGCTGACCATATCGCGCGACTGCGCGGGTGTCCGCTGCGGCGGGGTGTTCCCGGCGCTGGAGCTTTACTATGCCGAGGGCGGCGAGGACGCGGTATTTGACGGCTGGTTTGCGGCGATGGGCGTGAAAAGCCGCGGCGCAAAACGGCTGTGCGGCTATTCGAGCTGGTATAACCGCTATCAGAATATCGATGCCGAGAGCATCACGGGCGATCTCGCGGGCTGCGCGGAGCATATGCTGCGCGGCGACCTGTTCCAGATAGACGACGGCTGGGAGCCTGCCGTCGGCGACTGGCTGGAGACGGACGCGAAGAAGTTTCCGGACGGGCTTAAGGGCACGGTTCGGGATATCCACGGCCGCGGCTTTCTTGCGGGACTGTGGCTCGCGCCTTTCGTGTGCCAGAAGGATTCGAAGATATTCCGAGAGCACCCCGACTGGCTCCTGCTGCATGACGGCAAGCCGTGGTACTGCGGCAGCAACTGGGGCGGCTTCTACGCGCTGGACATCGACAACGCGGAGTTTGTGCGCTATCTTGAGCAGACCTTCAGCCTTGTGCTGGACGACTGGGGCTTTGACCTCGTGAAGCTCGACTTCCTCTACGCCGCCGCACCGTTCGGCGATGCGCGCGAGAGCCGCGCCGGACGCATGACGCGCGCGCTGGAGCTGCTGCGCCGCCTGTGCGGGGATAAGCTCATCCTCGGCTGCGGTGTGCCGCTGATGCCATCGTTCGGGCTGGTGGATTACTGCCGCATAAGCTGCGACGTCGGGCTTGACTGGGACAACAGCCTCATCATGCGCCATACGAACCGAGAGCGCGTCTCGACCCGTCAGGCCATCGGCAACAGCATCTCGCGCCGCCAGCTCAACGGCCGCGCCTTCGGGAACGATCCGGACGTGTTCTTCCTCCGCGAGAGCAATATCCGCCTGAGCGAGACGGATAAATATAAGCTCGCGGTCGTCAACAGCCTGTTCGGCACGCTGTTTCTGACTTCGGACAATATGGGCGAATACGGCGGCGAGGCCGCGGCGCTGTATGAGCGTCTGCGCACGCTTTCGGAGCGGGCGGAGAATATACGTGTTGACACCGACAACGGCCTTACCGTATACTACGACTTGGAAGGCACCGAGCAGGTGCTGGAAATAGAATAATAGAACGGAGAGAGAAGATATGATAGGCACCGGACTTAAAAAGCTTGCCAATGAAAACGGCATGAAAGTTGCAAACGGCCTCGCCTATGGTACGTTCCGCGGCTATTCCGCGGCGTTCTGGGACGGCAGCGGCACCAAAACCATGATGCTCAGCACGAGCATACGGGACGTGGACGCGAAGAGCGAATTTTTCTCGCGCCTCGGACAGGTGAATTATCAGAAAGAATACCGCGTCAGAGAGCTGACCACTATGGACGACGGCATCGTGGTGGTATTCAACGACACCGTCGGCACGCTGAAGAAGATGGACGAGTTTTTCAATTTCTTCTTCCCGATACTCGATGCCTGCGGCGCCACGAAGGCGGATGTCTGCTCCTGCTGCGGACAGCCCTTCGACGGCACGGAGAGCTGGCTGCTCGTCAACGACGCGCCCGTGAAGCTGCACAGAGCCTGCCGCGAGCGCATCGAGAGCGACACGCGCCGCGAAGAGGCCGCGGCGAAGGAGAACGACACCGGCAATTACGGCATGGGCCTTTTGGGCGCATTCCTTGGCGCGGTGCTCGGCGCGATCGTCTGGGCGCTGATATACATGCTTGGCCGCGTCTCGGTCGTGGGCGGCCTGATAATCGCGCTGTTTGCGGTAAAAGGCTATGACATCCTGCACGGCAGACAGGGCAAGGGCAAGATCGCGATAGTGCTGATAATGTCGCTGCTCGGCGTCGTACTCGGCACCTTCGGCGGCGAGACAATAGCGCTTATCAAGGAGATCGCCGCCGGGACTCTGCCCGGCTTCGTATACGGCGACGCACCGGTTCTGGTTCTGGCGCTGCTTGCCAACGAGCCGGAATATCAGTCGGTTGTGCTGAACAATCTCGGCATGGGCGTTCTGTTCGCGGCGGTTGGAATTTATTTCATCCTGAAGAAAACCCACAGAAGCCTCAAGGGCCTGGTAATAAAGGAACTGCCGTAATTATCCGAACATGAAAAGCGGAGCCGTCACTGCGCGTGATAGCTTCGCTTTTATACATTTAAAGGGAATTAATACGGAAAATTATTGAAAAAGCCATAAAAATGGAATCTTTAGAGCAATTTTAACGCTTGACAAAACATCATAACATGTTCTATATTCTAATATGCGGCAGCTTATCCGAAGGTTCGCCGGATAAAGCTGCGTCTATGCAAACCTCCGCGATGTCGGAGGTTTGTTGATTTTAAGGGATCGCAAAATCAACAAGGGCGGGATGCATAGAACATTTGGCATAACTGGGTACTTTGGGTCTCAGACGGTTGCTGTCGGCTCCCGCGCGCGGCGTCGCGCGGGCATCGTACCGGAAAGTCGGTACGATAAGTCGGAAAGCTGGTATTTACCTTACGGCTGCGCTTTTCTATTCTTATAGTTGGGAGGTTGATCGGCTTGGATATACAAAAGAACATTGCAGCAGCTATAAGGGCTGCGATGGAAGAACGCCAGCTATCGTTGACCGAATTCTCCAAGGAGCTTGGCATAGGAAAGTCGTCTTTGCAGGCGTACCTTAACGGTCAGCAGAATATGCGCTCAGATACTATAGAGCTTATAGCAGAGAAGCTGGAGATAACTCCGGCTGAATTGGTATCATACCCCGCCGAGCAGCAGCCTCCAAGCGAAAATCTGCATCCACTGCTGGAACCTATCAAAAAGGAGTTCCAAGCGGTGAACAAATTTCTGACCGTAATTTCCGACAGACTCTATGAGCTGGAAGCGCAGCTCGAGGAAAGAGGGGAAGACGTTCCGCATGGGGACGACTGACCGCCCATGCGGGGGAAAATGATCTGTCGATGTGAAATGGATACGGATTGTGAAAGCTATCGGCGCGTGATGCAGGTAACGAGCAAGAGGATACTCTGCGCATCATATTATGCGGTATGCCCGAGGTGCGGATGCTCGCTGGAGCGCGATTATACGGCGTTCTGCGACCGCTGCGGGCAGCGTCTCGGATGGAGCGAATATAGAAAAGCACGTGTGCTTGACACGTGAACTGTTTAAATAGCAAGATTTGGATAATTTAAGTTGACGGCCGGCTCATGGCCTGTGACGGGCGTACGGATCAGAAATGACAAAAACGGCGGTGAAGTTTGTGCTTCACCGCCGTTTATTTTTTCGCGTCTTTTAAAATTTGATGACCAGCCATGCACACAGCGCGATCTGCGCTATGGCGATGAGAGGGAAGAACACGGCGAAGTACCAGTGGCGGGTCTTGTGATGGAAGACATGCATGCCGAGCGTGCCGCCGATGCCGCCGCCGAGCAGGGTGAACAGAAACAGCGTTTTTTCAGGGATGCGGCGCGAGCCGCGGCGGGCTTTGGCCTTGTCTATGCCCATGAGCGTGAATGAGATCACGCTCATTACACCGAGCAGCACCGGGAGATATTTTATAACGATCTTCAGACATTCTCCCATGCCGTCACCGCTTTCCCTTGCCCGGACGGGTATTCTTTTTGGGCTTTGCCTTTGCCCAACCCTGCTTGTTCTGGGACTTCTTGGGCTCAGGCGGCTTTTCTGCGGCGTTCTTGGGCCTGCGCTGCTGCGGCGCATCCGGCCGGACAAGGCACTCCGGACCGTAGCCGATCAGATCCTCGCGGCCTGCCTCCTTGAGCGCTTCTATGACGAGGCGCCGCTTATCCGGCCGCTTCCACTGCAGGAGTGCGCGCTGCATGGCTTTCTCATGGAAGGTCTTGGCGACATAGACACTCTTCATCGTGGTCGGGTCGATGCCGGTATAGTACATGCAGGTCGATATCGTGCCGGGAGTGGGGTAGAAATCCTGCACCTGCTCGGGCTGGCGTCCCATCTTGTTCAGATACTCCGCGAGTGCCACGGCGTCCTGAAGCGTGCTGCCGGGGTGCGAGCTCATGAGATATGGGACGATGTATTGCTCCTTACAGAACTTGTTGTTGAGACGCTTGTATTTGTCCATGAAGCGCTCGTACACGTCAATATGCGGCTTGCCCATATAGTCGAGCACGGAGTCTATGCAGTGCTCGGGGGCAACCTTGAGCTGGCCGGAGATGTGGTACCTCACAAGCTCGGCGAAGAAATCGTCGTTCTTGTCCTGAAGCATGTAGTCGTAGCGTATGCCGCTGCGGACGAATACCTTTTTAATGCCGGGGATAGCGCGGAGCTTACGCAGCAGCGCGAGATAATCGGAGTGGTCGGCGTCAAGATTCGGACACGGGGTCGGCGCGAGACAGCGCCGCTCCGCGCACATACCGTACTTGGCCTGCTTCTGGCAGGAATAGTGCCGGAAATTCGCCGAGGGGCCGCCGACGTCGTTGATATAGCCCTTGAAATCCGGAAGCTTGGTCAGCGCCGTGACCTCGCGGATAACGCTCTCGTGGCTCCTCGACGTGACCATGCGCCCCTGATGGAAGGCCAGAGAGCAGAAGTTGCAGCCGCCGAAGCAGCCGCGATTATGGATGACCGAGAACTTGACCTCCTCAAGCCCGGGCACGCCGCCCATCGGCTCGTACATCGGGTGGTACTGTCGGGTGTAGGGCAGCTCCGCGACGAAGTCCAGCTCCTTCGAGGTCAGCGGCATTGCGGGCGGGTTGACGATGAGCCACCGTTTATCGTGCTGCTGTATCAGAGCACGGCCGCGTATCGGATCGTGCTCGGCGTATTCGATGCGCGTTGCGTCCGCGTAGGCGCGGATATTTGTCCGCACCTCTTCAAACGACGGCAGCGTCACGCTCGGATATGCGCAGACCGACGGGTCGTTCACCAGCACCGCCGTGCCGCGGATGTCGATCAAGGAGGCGACCGGCTCTTTCTTCTTCAGCCGCCGCGCGATCTCGCGCGAGGCGTATTCTCCCATTCCATAGACAAGAATGTCGGCTCCGGCGTCGGCCAGCGCACTGCGGCGCACCTTGTCGTCCCAATAGTCGTAATGTGCGAAACGGCGCAGCGACGCCTCAAGCCCGCCGATGACTATCGGTAGCCCGGGAAAGGCCTCGCGTACGCGGTTGGCGTAGACAATGACGGCGTGATCCGGCCGCAGACCGGCCTTCTTGCCGGGGGAATAGAAATCCTCGCTGCGCGGCTTCTTGGCGGCGGTGTAATGCGCTACCATGGAGTCGAGATTGCCGGAGCAAAGCATCGCGCCGAGACGCGGCCTGCCCATGGCGAGAAACGCGTCTGCTGAATGCCAGTCCGGCTGGGCGAGGATGGCCACGCGGTAGCCCTCCGCTTCAAGAACGCGGGCGATCACCGTGGGGCCGAAGCTGGGGTGGTCAACGTACGCGTCACCGGTGACAATCAGAAAATCGTACCACCACCAGCCGCGGCTCTCCATGTCCTCCTTGGACACTGGCAAAAATTCAAAAAGCTCACTCATTCAAGTTCTCCGAAATACCAGCCTGAAAGGCCGTCTTTTTTTATGAAATATCCGCGGCTCGTGGTCTCCACGACACTGACGAGATCGCCGCGCCTGAGCGACGGGACGTAATCGGTGCAGTCGTTGCAGTCGGTGAACTCGCCGTCGGAAAAGAGATATTTTGTAAGAATATCCATCTCATATCCGGTGCGGACGTGGCGGCAGCGGGAGAATTCCTCGCCCCGCTCCAGCACCTGCACACGGCTGTCGCCCCAACGGATGTAATACGAGCGCCCGCCCTCGGCCTGATCGCGGAGCACACGGCGCACGGGGAAGGGGTCGTAGTAGACATAGCCGAAGCTGTCGCTTCCGTCCCACGGAATTATCAGGGCGTTGAGCTGCCCGTCGTCCTTGAGCACACAGCCGCCGTCGATACTGACGATATGGTGCTCGCGGTCAACTATCGGGTTCGCGCAGACTCTGTCCGTACCGTACAGCACGACCGGCCAGTGCCCGACGATGACCCATTTCTCAAAACTGCGGCCGGTGTTCATAAACGCGTCACAGCGCATCAGCTCCCCGGCGGTGTGCGCGGAGAGGGGCTTGTCGTCCCGCATGGCGGCGTGGGCGAAAACGTAGTTTTTCGTCTCGATGGCGTGCGGCAGGCGGGAGATAAACTTCCATTCCTCGGTGAAGCTGTTGAAAAGCTGCTTTTTGCACTCGGCCAGCCCCTCCAGCTCGAAGGGGTCGATACCGGCGGCGTTGCACATTTCCCACAGCAGGCCGCATTTCTTGTGCATCATGTAGTGCAGCAGGTGCTCGTCGGCCTCAGGCGGCATACGGAAAATGTCATCCCAGCCGTCGCAGTTGCCGCAGACCGTGTATACGTTTCCGGCTTCGCTCAGCTGCATGATGTATCTGAGCGTACCGAGGCTGTCCGGCCCTTTTTCGAGGAAGTCGCCGTCGATGATGAGAATATCGTCCGCGTCGAAGCGGATTTTTTTCAATAGACCTTTGAGATACGGCAGGTTTCCGTGAATGTCGGACACCGCGATGATGCGCCGCCCCGGCGGGAGACGCAGGCGTTTTATCCGCGCGGGCATGTCGAATTCAGACATTGCGGCCTCCGATCTTCTTCTCCATCAGAAGGAGCCTTCCGCTGCTGCCCGGCTCAGAGCTCAGTTCATCGAAGCCGTAGCGCCGATAGAACGCGAGCGCGGCGGCATTGTCGTCCGCGACGTGCAGCCGCAGGGCGCGGCGGCCAAGCGCCTCATAGTGCACTATCGCGCGGCCGAGGAGCTGTATCCCACAGCCGATACCGCGGTACTCCGGCGCGAGGTACAGAAGCGAGATCCAGCCGTAGCCAGCGTGTGCGCCGCGCTCGGTGTCGAGGTCGATAAGCCCGGCGGGCTTGTCCTTGTCGTAAATTTTTATCACAGCCGCGTGGTCGTGCTCATAGTGCCGCACCGCGGCGGCATAATACGGCTCCGCGGAGTAGCCGTTGAGATTCCCGTGCGCGGCGAGCCACGCGTCGGAGTAGCAGCGCTTGTAGTATCCCGCGTCCTCACGTGGATCGAAGCTCTCGCCGCGCATATCGGGCGTCTTCTGCCACGGCTTCATGCCGAGCGCGCTCAGGTGACTGACGTCGTTGATGAATACCGGGCTGAACGCGCCGCTTTCAAAGTGCAGCAGCGTTACGCCGGTGTTGCCGCATATGGGCAGGTGCTCTTTGTTGCCGAGACCGATGCCGAGGATTCGCGACAGCAGGCACAGAATGGTCACGCCGTGACTCACGACAACGACGCTCTTCCCGTCGTTCGCTTCCGCGATGCGGATAAGCTCCGCGTAGGCGCGCTGCCCGACCTCGGCGTAGGTCTCCGCGCCGGGTGCCTGCCACTTTTCGGGGTCGAAGATGAAATCGTGCATAGCCTCCGGCTGCTCGTAGGCCACGTCGCCGAAAAATCTGGCCTCCCACGAGCCGACATTTATCTCGCGCAGGGCGGGGCGCAGTTGCATGGGCAGGTCGTGATACCGCGTGATCGCGGAGGCGGTCAGGCGGGTGCGGTAGAGGTCGCTTGCGTACAGCGCATCGACATGCACCGTGCGGAAGCGCTCCGCCAGCGCGTCGATCTGCTTCAGGCCGAGCGCCGTCACGGAGCCGTCCCAGTGCCCCTGCATCATGCGGTAGAGGTTGCCCTCGGCCTGTGCGTGCCGAATAAGATAAATTTCCGTCATAACTGCGCCTCCAAAATCTTGACCATACGCGCGGAATAAAGTATAATAAAGTATTCTTAAGAAGTTCTCGCCTTATTATAGCGTGGATCGACGGAATAAACAAGTGTTTTAGTGGGAGAGATGGAGAGTATGATCAGAGCGGCGGCATTGGTTTCCGGCGATGGGTCGAAGCTTCAGGCAATACTGGATTCCATGTATTTTAAAGAGATACCGGATTTTGAGCTGGTAGCGGTCATTTCGCCGCAGAAGGACGCATATGCGATGAGCCGCGCCCTGAATGCGGGGGTTCCGGCCTACGTTGTCGATCCTGATCTGTTCCCGACGATGACGAGCCACAGCATGGCTGTTGCGAACAAACTGCGGGACATGGACGTGGAGCTTGTCATTCTCGCAGGCTACGATCTGCCGCTGGGAGTGATACCGTATCAGTTCAAGAACCGCATCATCGGCACCTATCCCGCTATCTACCCCGCGTTTGAGGACGTCGAGGGCGATATTCACCGCGCCGTTCTGGAGCGCGGAGTGAAGGTCACGGGCGCGACGGCGTATTTCGCCGACGGCGACGGCCGCGTGGGCGGCATTATCCTGCAGAAGGCCGTTGAGGTTCTGCCCGACGACGACCCGGAAACGCTTCAGCGCCGCGTCATGGAGGAGGCGGAATGGAAGCTGCTGAGTCAGGCGGTGACGCTGTATTGCAGCGGGCGGCTCTCCGTCCACGGCAGCCGCGTCGTGATATCCGAGGAAAAAGCAAAAGTGTAAGTTTTATCGGCCGGAGGAAGCTCCGACCGATTTTTTATGGCTTTTTCGCCGCCCGCCATGGTGAAGATGGGCGAGCGAACAGAAACATAATTGGAATTTTTTAGGCCAGAAGAGCAGCGCTTCCGGCGATTTTTGCCATTTTTGGATATCCTTTACTTTTCTTCTGCTGAAAAAATAAATTTTCAGCGCTTTCAATATTCGTCAGGGAATATCGCGCTGATTTTTCGTTTCATCTTGATAATTGCAATACGCACCCTTGCGATGTTATAATCTGCGTGTAAAGAAATTTAACAGCAGGTATAGGCGGGGAAGTCATATGGGCCCCGCGTCTCTACCGGGCAGCCCTTGAATTGCCCGACTACCGAGTTGAGTATAGTCACACACAGCCTGAAACAGCTGTGTGAGCTTTGCTTTTCGGTAGAGAGGTTTGCTCTCTGCCGTTTTTTATTTTCATTTTCAGGAGGAAAGCGATATGCGCGTAATCAAGACCAAGGACCGCTCAAAGCTGATTCAGGCAGCCATGGGCAAAATCCCCTGCGACCTCACGATAGGCAACGTGCAGTTTCTGAATGTAATAACAGGTGAAATATATCCGGCCAGTGTAGACATACTGGCTGGATTTGTTGTTTTAGTGCGCGAAGAAGGGCAGGAGCCCGTCCTCCCCGCAAAGAAATACTACGACGGATGCGGCAGATATCTCATCCCCGGCTTCATCGACACGCATGTACATGTGGAAAGCACCATGATGATCCCCGAAAATCTCTCCCGCGCCATCCTCCCATGGGGCACCACCACGATCTGCACAGACCCCCACGAGATAGGCAACGTTATGGGCGTTGAAGGCGTAGAGTTCATGCTTGACAACGCAAAAAAATCTAAGCTCCGCCAGTACGTTCTCGCCCCATCCTGCGTGCCGTCCGTCCCCGGCCTTGAAAACGCCGGCGCGGAGTTCGGCGCGGCCGAGATCGGCAGACTGCTCGACATGGATAATGTCGTCGGTATTGCCGAGATAATGGACTATGTCGGCGTCATCAACGACACCGAGCGTATGCACTCCATAATCGAGGAGGGCGTCAAGCGCGGAATGTTCCTGCAGGGGCATGCACCCTACTGCACCGGTAAGGAGCTCGCGGCATATCTGATCGGAGGCCCTGTATCCGACCACGAGAGCGTCTCCGAGGACGAGGTCCGCGCAAAGCTCAGAGCCGGTATGCACATCAACCTCCGCGCAAGCTCTCTTATAGACAGCCTGTCGTTCCTCGTCGACGGCTGTAAGGACATGCCGTGGCGCGATTTCGTATCCGTCTGCACCGACGATGTGCACGCAAAGGATCTGCTGACCGTCGGCCATGTCAACAGGGTCGTCGGCAAGGCGATCGCTGCCGGTCTCGACGGGAAAGAGGTTATAAAGCTTGCTACGCTGAACGCCGCACGTGAATACGGCTTTGCGGATCTCGGCGCGATCGCGCCGGGCTATATCGCCGATATCCAGCTTGTCGATGCGCTGGACGGCAGCCGCCCCAAGGCCGTATTCGTCGAAGGCGAGTTGGTCGCCGAGGACGGAAAGTATCTCGGCAGCGACAGCATGGGCGAGGCTTACGACCTTCCCAACACTGTCAATATCCCGCAGCTCAGCGGCTCCGACTCCTTCAGGCTGCGCGTACCCGAAGGGTACAGCGGCAGCACCGTGACCGTGAACGTTATGACTCCCGTCCCCGGCAGCCGCATACTGCGCCATGTGGTGCCCACCGAGCTTCCCGTGAAAGACGGTGCCGTGGATATCAGCGGCGACGCGTCGCTATGCTTTGTATGCTGTGCCAACCGCTACGGCCTCGGCAGCAAGACCATCGCCGTGTACAGGAATTTTGGCCTGCTCACCGGCGCGCTTGCCTCAACCATTTCTCACGACAGCCACAACCTCACCGTGTGCTACCGTAGCGCGGACGACGCGTGGCTGGCCGCGGAAACGCTCAGAAACTGCGGAGGCGGCGTGTGCGCGGCAAACAACGGCAGCGAAACGCACATTGAGCTTCCTGCGGCAGGGCTGATGAGTCAGAAGCCCTGCGCCGAGGTCGCGCAGGATATTGCGGAGGTTCAGAAGGCGGTCGATGTCATAAGCGGCGGCGCACTCACACTGCTTGCCAGTGCGATCATCGCTCTGCCCGTTCTTCCCAGCGTTGTTATCACAGATATGGGGCTTGTGGACGGCACTACCCAGTCCTTTGTCCCCGTATTTGCAGATATGTAAGCAGAAATCAAACCAGAAAGAGAAAAGGAGAAGATCATGGAGAAACTTTTCAAGCTCAGCCAGCGCGGTACCGATGTTAAAACAGAGGTTATTGCCGGCCTTACGACCTTTATGACCATGGCATACGTTTTGGCGGTACAGCCCGCGGCTATCTGCGGAGGCGATGCGGCGGTCGTTGATGTCAACGGCGTCGTCATCAGCAAATCTGCAATAATGATAAGCTGCGCCCTCGTTTCCGGCCTTATCACTATGCTCATGGCATTCTACACCAACCTTCCCTTCGCACTGTCCACCGGTATGGGCTCCAATTTCATCCTCGGCGCAATGATCCAGTCGCAGGCGATCAGCTTCGGTTCCGCGATGCTGATAACCCTCGTATCCGGCATCATTTTCGTTGCTCTTACCGTGTTCGGACTCCGTGATCTGATCGTCCGCGTCATTCCGAAGAACCTCAAGATCGCGATATCCGCATCCATCGGCTTCTTCATTGCGTATCTCGGCTTCAAAAACTCCGGCATCGGCAGCTTCGCCAATGGCATTGCGCTCGGCGACATCACCGCCCCCGCGGTTCTCCTCTCCATCGGCGGCCTACTCCTTATGATCGTTCTCAACGCTCTCAACGTCAAGGGCGCGATACTCATCAGCATCCTCGCTATCACTCTCATCGGCATCCCCTGCGGCGTGACCCAAATCTCCGGCGTCGCCGCCGTCCCCGATTTCTCCGATCTCAGCAACGTCATGCTCAATTTTGACCTCAGCAACGTGTTCACCGCAAGCGGTCTTATCCTTGTTTTCGTCTGCTTCTTCGGCGACTTCTTCTCCACCCTCGGCACCGTTCTGGCCGTCGCGGGCCGCGCAAACATGCTTGACGAAAACGGCAACCTCCCCGGCATTGAGCGCCCCTTCCTCGTTGATGCCATAGGCACTTGTGTCGGCGCTCTCACCGGCAACACCACCGTCACCACCTATGTTGAGTCTACCTCCGGCGTCGAAGCCGGCGGCCGCAGCGGTCTGACCTCCCTTGTCACGGGCGTCATGTTCCTCCTTACTGTGTTTCTCGCTCCCCTGTTCGTCGCCATCCCCTACTGCGCGACCGGCCCCGCGCTCATATACGTCGGCTTCCTCATGCTCAAGGGCTTTGTAGATATCGACTTCTCCAGCTTCGACGAGTGCATAGCTCCCTGCGTCATGCTCATGTTCACCGCCTTCACCGGCAGCATCACGAACGGTCTCGGCGCGGGCATAATCGTTCACGTCCTTGTCAAGCTCGTCAAGGGCCGCGCCAAAGACGTCCACCCCATCATGTATGTGCTCTGCGCCCTCATGGTGCTGTACTTCATCGTCGGCTGAATGACGCGTTCCCGGCCACGCCCTTTTGGACAAGGCCGGGAACGGCTTTTTGCTCCGGCATAAAAATTTTCCGCACGTTTCCGTCAATTTTGTACGTCCGCTCAATATACATTGCAGATGAATAATATTCGCGTTGCAGCTTGCACATAACCATTTTGTTTATGCATATATAACATTACACTTATTCATGGATGCCCCACTTGACAAATGAGAAACACGGTCGTACAATCATGCCATTCTTGAAAGAAGGAGCGAGCAGCACATGTTTAATGTCCGTTTTGACAGCATGATGATGGGTATGATGCGCATGATGAGCATGTGCATGATGATGTGCGCCAAAAATTGCTCGCTTGCTTCATAAACCTGTCGATCTGATGCGGAAAATGTATTCACAACAGGCCTGAAAGCAACGAGCTTTCGGGTCTGTTTTATTTTTGGAGTGTTGATATGATAGAACTGAAGAATCTCAGCAAGGTCTATAAAACATCGGAGAAAGAGATTGTCGCGCTTGACGGCATAAACCTCACAATTCAGGACGGCGAGATATTCGGCATCATCGGTCTCAGCGGCGCAGGAAAGAGCACCTTGGTGCGCTGCATAAACCTCCTCGAACGCCCGACCGGCGGCGAGGTGATAATCGACGGCAAGAGCCTCACGGAGCTGCCCCGCAGGGAGCTTCTGAAGCTCCGCCAGCAGATCGGCATGATATTCCAAGGCTTCAACCTTCTGGAGCAGCGCAATGTTATAAAGAACATCTGCTTCCCGCTGGAGCTTGCGGGGGTCAAGAAGGAGGACGCGCAGGCGCGCGCTCTGGAGCTTCTGAAGCTGGTCGGACTTGAGGACAGGGCGTCCTCCTATCCGTCCCAGCTCTCCGGTGGACAGAAGCAGCGCGTGGCGATCGCGAGAGCGCTCGCGACGAAGCCGAAATACCTCCTCTGCGACGAGGCGACCTCCGCGCTTGACCCGAACACCACCCGCCAGATACTCGACCTGCTGAAGGAGATAAACGAGAAGCTCGGCGTCACGATAGTCGTCATCACCCACGAGATGCGTGTCATCGACAGGATATGCGACAGCGTCGCGGTCATAGATTCCAGCCATATCGCCGAGGTCGGCAAGGTCAGTGCGGTGTTCTCGAACCCGCAGTCGCAGATCGCGCGCGATCTGATAGTCCCGAAGGACAGCACCGTCATCAGCACCGCCGGCGGCCGCCGCATAAGGCTCATCTTTGACGGCAAGGACAAGACCAACGACCCGCTGATCTCCCGAATGGTTCTGGAGTGCGGCGCACCGGTCAACATCCTGTTCGCGGATACAAGGATTTTTGAAGGCGTCCTTCATGGACACATGGTCATAGAGCTTCCGAACGACAAGAGGGAAGCGGACAAAATAATCACATGGCTGTCCAGCAGCAGTGTGAACTGGAAGGAGGAGATATAAGCGATGTTTTCTGAAATGTTTTATAAGCTGTGGAACAATGGTCTCATACAGCTTGGAATATGGGAAACCGTATATATGACCCTCATCTCCTCCGCGTTTGCCTATCTGATAGGTCTGCCCCTCGGCGTGATACTGAACGTCACCGATAAGAAGGGCATCGCCCCGCACCCGAAGCTCAACAGCGTACTCGGCTTCGTGGTCAACTTCTTCCGCAGCATTCCGTTCATCATCCTGATGGTCGCGATGCTTCCGGTAGCAAAATTCCTTGTCGGCACGATGATCGGCAACAAGGCCGTTATCGTGATGCTGATAGTCGCCGCCGCGCCGTACGTCGCACGCATGGTGGAAAGCTCTCTCAACGAGGTGAACGTCGGCGTTATCGAAGCAGCGCAGTCAATGGGCGCGAGCAACTTTGAGATAATCTGCAAGGTGCTTGTACCGGAGGCAAAGCCCGCGCTTATAACCGGCGCCGCCATCTCCGTCGTCACCATCCTCGGCTACTCCGCCATGGCCGCCACGATCGGCGGCACCGGCCTCGGCCAGATCGCAATAATCTACGGCCATCAGCGCAGCAACGACGATATAACGTGGATCTGCGTGTTTCTGATATGGATCATCGTTCAGGTGATTCAGGAGCTTGGCCGGTATATAGCAGTCAAGACCGACAAGAGAATCAACAAGTAATCCATCATTTTTATATAAGGCACTTGGCCGAAATATTTTCCGAAAAGGAGAAAAACAAAATGAAGAAGACTCTTACCATCATCCTCGCACTCGTACTCGCACTCGGCGTTCTCGCCGGATGCGGCAGCAGCGCAAGCACCCCCTCCGCCTCTGAGGCGCCCGCAACCGAGGCTCCCGCAGACGCGTCCGAAGCTCCCGCTGCCCTGACCCCGCTGGTCGTCGGCGCAAGCTCCACCCCCCACGCCGAGATCCTTGAGTCCGTCAAGGACGTTCTTGCTGCCGAGGGCTACGACCTTCAGGTCGTCGTTTACGATGATTACGTCCTGCCCAACACCGCTCTTGCAGACGGCGAGCTTGACGCAAACTACTTCCAGCACACCCCCTACCTCAACAGCTTCAACGCTTCCAACGGCACTGACCTCGTCTCCGCTGCAAAGATCCACTATGAGCCGTTCGGCATCTACGGCAACGGCGTGAGCGATCTCTCCGAGCTTCAGCCCGGCGCAACCATCATCATCCCCGCTGACGACTCCAACGAGACCCGCGCACTTCTCCTCCTCCAGCAGGAAGGCCTCATAAAGCTCCCCGATGACGCGAGCGCCGAGAAGGGCGTCAACCACCTCGACATCGTTGACGACGGCGGCTACAATGTCACTCCCGTTCAGGCCGATACCGTTCCCTCCGTCCTCGCCAACAGCGACGCCGGCACCATCGCAGTCATCAACGGCAACTACGCGCTTCAGGCCGGCCTGAAGGTCGCTGACGCTCTCGCAATCGAGGACGCTTCCGGCGACGCGGCTCAGACCTACGCGAACATCATCGCCGTCCGCGCGGGCGACGAGACCAGCGAAAAGACCCTTGCTCTCGTCAAGGCTCTCCAGTCCGACGCTGTCAAGACCTTCATCGCCGACAGCTACAACGGCGCGGTCGTCGCAATATTCTAAGCTTCCGAAATACATCTATCCTCTTTCGATAAATGCACCCCGTCTTTTACAAGGGTGCTCATAAGACAGTAATTCTAAAAATTACGATTATGGCATCTGTCAGGCGGGATTGGGAACGAAATAACGGGTATCTGGTGAAAGCCGGATACCCGTTATTTTTTTGCCGTCACGAAAAGCAATAGATTTATTCACAGCTTTCAGGTATAATTGCCTTAAATCAATCCTATCCCATCCATTCCGAGATTTTTCAAAAAAACTCAAAAAAGTTTGGAAGCATTGGAACAATTCAGTCCTTCTCATGCCATACATAGTAGAGGGCTGAATACAAACGCAATAGCCTGCAAATAAAAAGTCAAGTCATGTTTGGGGCTTGACTTTTTATTTGCAGGCTTTCTATTAACGAATACTTTGGATTATTGTTATACTTTTCGTCAAAAAGTCCTTTTGCGCAACTCTTCTCTTTCGCCGTGGAGATTCTTGACAGGGGTTGCAATGGAATATGTGCTGATATACGCAAGCGCTTCTCCATCTGGAACCGCCTCCGCGTCTGATCTTGTTTCTCCGCGTTTTCCGCGGCTGCTTCTACACGGCAATTTTTTAAGTCAGACGCTGTGCGGATACGCTTTTAAAACGCACATTTCTTCCTCTCCCAACAGAAGTGACAGTTTTATTATATGAAAAACATGGCACATTTTCAAAAGGTTTTTGAGTTTATTACGGCTTGAGCTGATTGTTTCGATGTTTTTTCTCAGAT
>OLSB01000766.1_pt1 | contig 36054 bp, 35 predicted proteins | sample 1672071 | NCBI WGS metagenome assembly OLSB01 (sample SAMEA3136642, study PRJEB25190) | human gut metagenome | biome: human gut; feature: human-associated habitat; material: faeces | place: Austria | collected 2013 | reverse complement strand
CTCCGGCCACTCGATCCCTGCGCTTGATTTTTCCCAGAAGAACTTGACACGATCGAGTATTCGAGCCGACTTGACAATTTTCGCCGGATTAACTATAATATCTTTGCACATGATGCTAATTGTGTGAGGGGGAAATCGTTTTTTAGGAGGTAAAGTTAAATGAATGACTACATCTTAAGCTGCTGCTCGACCGCTGACCTTACAAAAGAGCATTTCCTTTCCCGTGGGATAAACTATATCTGCTTTCATTTTAATATGAACGGCGTGACCTATCCGGACGACCTTGGTGAAAGCATATCGTTTGAAGACTTCTATGCAGCCGTCAAGATCGGTGCTGACGTCACCACATCCCAAGTCACCATGGGCGAATATGTGGATTATTTCAAGCGTTTCATGGAGGAGGGCAAGGATATTCTGCATGTATGCCTGTCGTCGGGAATCTCCGGCAGTTACGGTTCTGCATGTTTGGCCGCTAAGGAGCTGATGGAGGAGTACCCGGAGCGCAAGGTATATATCATTGATTCGCTTGGAGCATCGAGCGGATACGGTTTGCTGATGGATACGCTTGCCGATCTTCGTGACAGCGGAATGAGTATAGAGGAGCTATACTCATGGGCGGAGGAACACAAGCTGAACGTTCACCATTGGTTTTTCTCCACCGATCTCACCAATTATATCAAGGGCGGACGCATATCGAAGACTGCAGGCCTTGTAGGTTCGGTACTTCACATATGTCCGCTGCTCAATATGGATAACCTTGGAAGGCTCATCCCACGCCAAAAGATTCGCACAAAGAACCGCGTGATAAAGGAGATAGTGGATAAGATGGAGCAATACGCAGACGGTGGGTTGGACTATTCCGGCAAATGCTATATCAGCAACTCAGGCTGTTATGAGGATGCACGCGCAGTCGCGGATCTTGTTGAGGAAAGGTTTAAGCGTTTAAACGGCAGGGTCGAAATAAATTCCGTCGGGACGACCATTGGCAGCCATACCGGCTGCGGTACGGTTGCGCTGTTCTTCTTCGGTAAACTCAGAGAGGACTGAAACCGTCATATTTAGCGCAATAGCGAGCGGCATTAGACCGCTCGCTGTATTTATATAATTAAACTTTTTTGGCTCAAAATGGCAGATTCCGGCTGTTTCAAAAGCAATCGTTCTTTTTGCCCTACATTGGATAGATGACTGCAGCGGACACAGACGCCTTGACTAAATACCCAACAAATAACACTGATCGGGCAACACTATTTGTCTGAATACCGGAGCGCATGCTGCTTCAGCGCTTCGAATGTTTCGTCGCTTATGACATGCTCCATCTTGCAGGCATCCTCGCCTGCAGTATCATCGCTGACACCAAGGCGAATAAGGAAATCCGTCAGCATGGTATGCCTTTCATAAATCTTCCGGGCAACTTCCAATCCTGATTCGGTTAGGGATAAATGGCCGTCCTTATCCATGAGAAGATAGCCGCCCTGCTTCAGAATGCCGACCGCACGGCTTACGCTGGGCTTAGAAAAGCCCATATACTCACTGACGTCTATCGAACGGACAGAGGCGCTGCTCCTTGATAGAATATAGATGGTTTCCAAATACATCTCGCCGGATTCCTGAAGATGCATGACAGTCCCTCCTCGTATGTCAAATAAACTGCAATCACAGTACTGCGTGGTTTGCAATAACATACCATAGATCACCGATAAAATCAACAATTAAGCGGTGCGGATTATCCGTGGTGCTTTACACATACCTGCAATCCCGAAACCGGGCGCATATTTATGCACGGACTTTCAGCAGCATTGAGCACTGGGCAGTCAGCATTTTTCCCAAATAGTAGCTACACCCATTCCGCCGCCGATGCAAAGCGTAGCGAGGCCGAGCTTGGCATCTTCACGCTTCTGCATTTCGTGAAGCAGGGTAACGATTATTCTTGCACCGGATGCCCCGACAGGATGACCAAGGGAGATTGCTCCGCCATTGACGTTGACCTTTTCCGGGTCGAAGCCCAGCTCCTTAAGAACGGCGCAGCTCTGAGCAGCAAACGCTTCGTTTGCTTCAATAAGATCGATCTCATGCACGCTCAGACCGGCCTTATCCATAGCCTGTTTGGAAGCCGGAACGGGGCCTATGCCCATTATCGAGGGATCAACGCCACCCTGTCCCCAGCTTTTGAGCTTAGCCATGGGCTTCAAACCATATTTTTCGACTGCTTCGCCGCTTGCGAGCACGATGGCGGCAGCTCCGTCGTTTATTCCGGATGCATTTCCTGCGGTCACTCGCTGGCCCTTATCGCCTTCCGCTGTCGGGAAAGCGCCGCGCAGCTTCTGCATTCCCTCAATGGTTGCTCCTGGACGCGGAAATTCATCGCGGCAGAACATAACCTCTTCTTTTTTGACCTTTATCGGAACCGGAACGATCTCCTCATCAAATCGGCCGCAGGCCTGCGCCTTCTCGGTTTTGATCTGAGACGCAAGGGCAAACTTATCCAGCTCATCGCGTGACAGTCCCCAGCGGTCGCAAATGTTCTCTGCGGTAGTTCCCATATGATAGTCGTTAAAAGCATCCCACAGGCCGTCATTTATCATCGTATCGATGATGGTCTGATTGCCCATCCTTGCGCCCCACCGTGCATTGGGAACGACATAGGGTGCAGCCGACATGTTTTCCGTACCGCCGGCAACGATGATGTCAGCATCACCGCAGGCAATGGCCCGGGCGGCTTCGATGACGGACTTCATTCCGCTTCCGCAGACCATTCCTACCGTATATGCAGGCACCTCGCACGGAATTCCGGCGTTTATTCCGACCTGGCGGGCAACGTTTTGCCCAAGCCCGGCTGTCAGGATACAGCCTATCATTACTTCGTCAACGGTATCGGGCGATACATTTGCACGATTCAGAGCTTCTTTTACGACGAGCGAACCGAGCTTGACGGCAGGGACGTCTTTAAGGGAGCCGCCGAATGAACCTATTGCGGTACGGCAGCAGCTGATTGCGTAGATTTCTCGCATTTGGGGAACCTCCGTAGAATACTAACTCTTTGCCTGAACGAACAGACACAACTTGAATCAGTATAGAGGATATATTGAATAATTGCAAGATTAAATTTTAGGTTTCCTGCTTGTTTTCTCTCGACGCACAGCTATATATTACATATAATGGGTTCTTCTATCACGATATTGAAAATTTAGCATTTATTACTTCAAAACGAAAATAGAAATCGTATTGCTCAATAAACCTTTACGGGAGGCGAAGGCGCTTTACCCTCGCCTCCCGGTGCTTCACTTTTTGTGATGGCAGGAAGCGCTCGCCGGACAGTTCGCGCATCCGCACCCACAGGAGGATTTTCCCTTCTTCTTTCTACTGACCATACTGATTACTATCAATGTGACAGCCGCAAGCAGTACGGCGCAAATGATAATCGTTGCAATATTTTCACCTATCCATGCAAGCACTTAGCATTCCTCCTTTAACACAATTTATTTAGTGATTTTGACCGTTCTTGTAAGCCTGTTGGACTCCTTGTAAGGCCTGAGAAGCATGTACAGGAACAGTGCAAGTATCACAATAGCCGCGATCAGGCCTGCTATATTCAAATTGCCTGTTAACGCAGAGCCAAACTGGAAAATCATCAATGCGACCGCATAGGCAAACAGACACTGGTATCCGACAGCAAACCAAGTCCACTTTGCGGAGTTCATCTCACGCTTGATTGCGCCGATAGCAGCAAAGCAGGGCGCACACAGCAGATTGAAGGTGAGGAAAGCAAATCCGCTTGACGCAGTAAATGCCATTGCAATATTATGGTAAACCGTTCCGACACCTCCGCCGTAAAGGATGCCAAGCGTTCCGACAATGTTTTCCTTTGCCACTAAGCCTGTGATAGAAGCAACCGTTGCCTGCCAGTTTCCGAAGCCCAAGGGCTTGAATATCCATGCAATCGCATTTCCGATCGCGGCCAGTATGCTGTGGTCGATCTGATCCTCTGAAAGCATCCGGAAAGCGCCGTCAATAACTCCAAAGTAAGTGGTGAACCATACAAGGATTGTGGAAAGCAGAATGATGGATCCTGCCTTCTTGATGAACGACCAGCCGCGTTCCCACATGGAGCGCAGCACATTACTGATGGTCGGCCAGTGATAAGCCGGAAGCTCCATAACAAAGGGGGCAGGGTCACCGGCAAACATCTTCGTCTTCTTCAGCATTATGCCGGAGATGATTATGGCTGCCATTCCCATAAAATATGCGCTGGGTGCTACCCACCATGCGCCGCCGAAAAGCGCGCCTGCTATCATTCCGATAAATGGCAGTTTCGCACCGCAGGGTATAAAGGTCGTCGTCATGATTGTCATTCGACGATCCCGTTCGTTCTCAATAGTTCTGGATGCCATGATTCCGGGAACGCCGCAGCCGGTTCCGATAAGCATCGGAATAAACGATTTGCCCGAAAGACCGAACTTGCGGAAAATGCGGTCAAGAACGAAGGCGATACGCGACATATATCCGCATGCCTCGAGAAATGCCAGGAAGATGAACAGCACCAGCATTTGAGGAACGAAACCGAGAACTGCGCCAAGTCCTGCAACGATACCGTCAAGGATCAGTCCCTTGAGCCATTCGGCACAGTTGACAGCGTCCAATCCGCTTTCAAGCAGTACCGGAATACCGGGAACCCAAACGCCGTAATCTGCAGGATCCGGCTCATTGAATCCGTTCTCCTCCAGGTATCCTATGGCTTCGACATAGGTCATAGGAACTGTTGCGTCCGGATCTGCGTTTATCGGTATAGATTCATAATATGCAGTGAGGCTGCTGATCGCAAGGGTCTCTTCGTCCTCGACTTCGACCTCGGCAGCTTCAGCTTCCGGTTTGAAAGCCTTAAGCTCAGTGAGCGCAGCATCCGCATCAAAGTCATCAGCCTCCGTGTCGATTCCGTAAAATGCTTCAACTGCCTGCATAGCGGCGGTATGATCATCGCTGACCTTCTCATAGGCCTTTGTGCCGATGCCAAAAAGATGCCAGCCATCACCGAACACGCCATCATTTGCCCAATCCGTTGCCCAGGTTCCGATAGTGGAAACCGATACATAATACACAATAAACATTACTACCGCGAAGATCGGAAGCGCCGCCCAACGGTTAGTTATCACTTTGTCGATCTTATCGGAGACCGAGAGCTTTCCTGCATGCTTCTTTTTATAGCATCCCTTGATGATCTCTCCTATATATATGTAGCGCTCGTTGGTAACAATGGATTCGGCGTCATCATCCATTTCGTCTTCGGCAGCTTTGATGTCCGTTTCGATATGGTCCAGAGTAGCTTTGTCCAAATTCAGCTGCTCCAGCACCTTATCATCGCGTTCAAATATCTTTATCGCATACCACCGCTGCTGCTCCTCAGGCATACTGTGCACGGCTGCTTCCTCAATATGTGCCAGCGCATGTTCAACAGTGCCGGAGAAGGTATGCATCGGAACAGTTTTACCATTCTGCGCTGCATCTATCGCGGCTTCCGCAGCCTCCATGATGCCCATTCCCTTCAAAGCGGAGATCTCAACCACCTTGCAGCCAAGCTCCCGTGACAATTCGCTTGTATTGATTTTATCCCCATTCTTTCTTACCACATCCATCATATTTATGGCAACGACTACAGGAATTCCAAGCTCGGTAAGCTGGGTGGTCAGATACAGATTCCTTTCAAGGTTTGTTCCGTCGATAATGTTAAGAATGGCGTCGGGACGCTCGGCAATGAGATAATTTCTGGCAACTACCTCTTCCAGCGTATAGGGGGATAGGGAATATATACCCGGAAGGTCGGTGATGATAACTCCGTCATGCTTTTTGAGCTTACCCTCCTTTTTTTCTACTGTAACTCCCGGCCAATTGCCGACAAACTGATTGGAACCTGTCAGAGCGTTAAACAGAGTCGTTTTACCGCTGTTTGGGTTGCCTGCAAGCGCAATTCGTAGATTCATGTGTTATTCCTCGCTTTCTTGGTTAGCCTATGCTAACTATTGTCTGAAATAATATGGGGATAGCTCCCCTCGATTTAAGAGATATTATTCAACTTCAATCATTTCCGCATCGGCTTTACGAATGGAAAGCTCGTAGCCGCGAACCGTAACCTCAATGGGATCGCCCAATGGGGCAACCTTGCGGACAAAAACTTCCACGCCCTTTGTCAAGCCCATGTCCATAATTCTGCGCTTGGTAGCTCCCTCGCCATGAAGCTTGATTACTCTGACCGTTTCTCCAACCTTTACCGTCTTAAGTGTTTTCATGCTGTTCACCTCCTTAAAGATAGATATATTAACGCAGACACATGATCACACCATGATCTTCTGCGCCATTTCCTTACTGATAGCAATGCGGGATTCCTTGACGCAAACGATAACATTTCCGCCAATCGCATTGATGACCTTGACTGCGCCTCCCACGACAAATCCGAGGTTTTCCAGGTGCATTTTAACATCCTGCCTTCCTCCGATCCTTTTAATTATGTTCTCTTCGCCAACCTCTGCAAGTGTAAGCGGCATCATATAGTCTCCCTTCCTTGGAACGCATCCGCAAGTTAGCAATTGCTAACGGATTTGCCAAATAATGCGGTTAGCAGTTGCTAACCACATGGTATTATATGCACCTTTGATTGCTTTGTCAATAGCTTTTTTTCAAAAATTTGAAAATTTTCTCTGCTTCAGCTCGTTAGGCGTGAAGGATGCCGCATTGTTTGCGTAATATCCCTTCGAAGATGCGTAATGCTTCTGTGCTTTACGCTATCAGTGTAACCTATGCTTGACGCTTCAACATAATAAGCAGACCGGGACAACATGCTCTATTGCTTCAAAATCTGCGCCAAATCGGCTTCCGGAGTGCTTATCGGATGGATGTCATAGCTGTTGATTAGAAACTCCAACACACCCGGCGAAATAAATGCCGGGATAGTCGGTCCTAAGTAGATGTTTTTCATGCCAAGATGCAGAATCGTAAGCAGAATAGAGACTGCTTTCTGCTCGTACCATGAAAGCACCGGCGTCAATGGCAGGTCGTTCACCCCACAGCCGAAAGCTTCAGAAAGAGCAAACGCCAATTTGATCGCGCTATACGCATCATTGCACTGACCCATATCCATGATGCGGGGCAGTCCGCCGACTGTTCCTAGATCCATGTCGTTAAAGCGAAATTTTCCGCAGGCAAGCGTGAGCACAGCCGTGTCGGCAGGAGTCTGTTTCACAAATTCAGTATAATAGCTGCGGTCAGAACGTGCACCGTCACATCCGCCAACGAGGAATATGTGCTTTAATTCGCCGGTCTTTACGGCATCGACGATAGCATCCACAACGGATAATATGGCGTTATAAGCAAATCCTGTTGTAACGGTTTTTCCGCCGTTGATCCCGGTAAACTCTTTAGCTTCCAAATATCCTCCTAGTGCCAGTGCTTTATTAATAACCGGCGAAAAATCCTTGTCCTTTCCGATATGTACAGCGCCCGGATAGGAGACAATTCCGGTCGTGAATACACGGTCAGCATAGTCGGCTTTCGGCGGCATTAGGCAATTCGTTGTAAAGAGGATAGGAGCAGGAATATCGGCAAATTCATTTTGCTGGTTATGCCATGCTGTACCAAAGTTTCCCTTAAGGTGAGAATAGGATTTAAATTTTGGATAAGCATGAGCGGGCAGCATTTCACCGTTTGTATAGATATTGATACCCATACCCTCGGTCTGCTCCAGAAGGAGTTGAAGGTCTTTCAAATCATGTCCACTGATTACGATAAACGGCCCTTTTTCTATTTTCAGAGGGACGGTTGTCGGGGTCGGATCGCCGAATGTTTCGGAATTTGCTTTATCCAATAATGCCATGCATTTCAGATTTGTTTCACCGACTTTAAGGGCAATGGGCAGAAGCCGTTCCATATCCCAGCTTTCACCCACTGCGAACAGTCCCTCATAGAAAAAGGCATTCACTTCCTCATCCGTATAACCGAGCATCAAAGCATGATAAGCATAAGCAGCCATTCCCCTCAGGCCGAACAGAATAAGGGATTTTACGGAACGGATGTCCTCCTCTGCATTCCAAAGATGCTTCATATCATAATCGTTATTCCTGCCGCACGGCTGGGCGCATGCGCTGCATCCCGGGATAAGAACCTCTTTTTCTCTCTTCACGGCTGCAATCTGTTCCCGTATAGCCTCTTCGCTGAAGCTGACATTGGTGATCGTGGTGAAAAGCCCTTCGAGCATCGCTCTATGGGTGCTCTTGGTAAGCGTTTTCCCGTCTGATGCCCGCGCCAGACCGATCAGGGCTCCGGTAAGCTCATCCTGCAATTCTGCAATGCTTGATTCTTTTCCGCACACCCCGATCTGTCCGGTGCAGCCGGTACATCCGGCAGTCTGTTCGCACTGAAAACAAAACATTTCCTTTTTCATCTTTGCATCATCGATAAGACTGTTACTTCTATTTTTATATTTCTGATAAAATGCGTCCGTCCGTACTAACGGTCACTACATGCAACGGTATGGATTTGCCTCCGGACTGCAATGCGGCTTTTACGGCATTTTCCAGTCCGCCGCAGCAGGGCACTTCCATGCGCACGACAGTTACGCTCTTAATATCGTTTTCGCGGATGATTGCTGCAAGCTTCTCAGCGTAGTCCGCGCTGTCAAGCTTGGGGCATCCAATGAGAGTGATCCTATCCCGAATGAATCTGTTATGGAAATCTCCATATGCGTAAGCGGTACAGTCAGCAGCGATCAACAGATCCGCTCCTTCTAAATAAGGTGCGTTCACTGGTACCAGCTTTATCTGTACCGGCCATTGCGACAACCGACTGCTGACAGCTCCGCTTTCGGAAACGGAACAGCATTCATGCATGCGGTGGATCTGCTTTACGGCTGTGCCGGGGCATCCGCAGGGAATACTCTTTTTCTTGGCAGCCTTTACAGCATCTTCATCATAAGCGGCAGCTTCCCGTTCCACAAAGGAAATCGCACCTGTCGGGCAGGCAGGGAGACAGTCACCCAGGCCGTCACAGTAGTCATCACGCAGGAGCCGAGCTTTCCCGTTTACCATACCGATGGCTCCCTCATGGCAAGTGTCTGCGCAGATCCCACAGCCGTTGCACTTATCTTCATCTATTTGGATGATTCTTCGTATCATTTTTTCCTCCGTTCCAAAGCAGCCGGAATATTGTCCGCAGCCCTTTGATTGTATTGACTTTGTGAACAGAGAATACTATAATAATTAAAACAAGTCTGTTGTTTATACAACGGAAAGGGCAAAAATGATAGAAAATTTAGCGCTGCTTAAGCGCACAAAGCTTTTTTATGGAATCACAGAAAACGAGATGGGTGCAATGCTGGAATGTCTGTCTGCTGCCAAACATAGCTATCAAAAGGGTGATTATGTATTTCGAAGAGGCGAACGCATTGCTTCCGTCGCTGTGCTGCTGGAAGGGCGTGTCCACATCCAGAAGGTGGATTATTGGGGGAATCAAAGCATTTTGAGCGAGGTTTCGGAAGGCGAGCTGTTCGGGGAAGTGTATGCTTGTCTTGGCGGTGAAGAGATATTGAATAATGCGGTGGCTGTAAAACCGAGCGTTGTGCTTTTTCTCGATATTAACCGGATCTTAACCATGTGTCCGTCCGGCTGTCGCTTTCATGAGAGGCTTGTCCGGAACCTGCTTGCTGTTTTGGCTTCAAAGAATAGGATGCTGACGCAAAAGCTGGAGCATATGTCACAGCGAACTACCCGTGAAAAGCTTTTGTCCTATCTATCCGAACAGTCCCTGAAGAAAGGAAGTTCCTCTTTTGATATTCCGTTCAGCCGTCAGCAGCTTGCCGATTTCCTATCCGTCGATCGGAGCGCAATGTCAAATGAGCTTTGTAAGATGAGGGATGAAGGAATACTGCAGTTCGACAAAAACCATTTTGATCTGAAATGATATTGTTTGAAGGGATTTATTTATGTTGAATGATCTTTTTCTGGAGATGATCAATTATTTCGCCGGAGATGCCAAACGCATCCAACATCTTGTCAAGGTACATTCTTTTGCAAAGCTGATCGGCGAACTGGAACATGTGGAAGAAAAAACCATGCGAATACTGGAAGCGGCGGCATATGTGCATGATATTGGGATAAAGCCTGCGGAAAAGAAATACGGATCCTGCGGCGGCAAGTTACAGGAGCAGGAGGGGCCGGCTGCGGCGAAAGAAATCTTGGAGCGTTTGGGGTTTGATGCTGTCGCATCAAGTGAAATGAAATAAATCCTCCCACGCGCCGCAGCGCATTTCACATTGCGAAGCAATATTCCACGCACGAAGTGTATTCGACAAATCCCGTTAGGGATTTATTTCGTTGAAAAGAACCCACACTTGTCGTAGACAAATGTGGGTTCTTTTCTGGCGGAGAGAAAGGGATTCGAACCCTTGATACGGTTCCCCGTATACACGATTTCCAGTCGTGCGCCTTAGACCAAACTCAGCCATCTCTCCACACCGGACGAACGAACGTTGCTCTCGCAATCGTGCCTGATAATGATACAACAACTCAAAACAAATTGCAAGCACTTTTTTAAAATAAACAATATATAATGAAGCCGATAGGTATTAATGCCTGTTTGATTAAGCTGTGTATGCAGCGCTCTGCGAATGCGGAAGCAGGACTGGGTTTTATAGCCATTCACAATATAATCGTTGATTTAGCACATTCGCCATGCTATAATTATCGTGCAATAATGTGCAGTTTTTAGGAGGTTTTAGCATATGCCAAAATTCACCATCATAGGAATGGGCGCAGTCGGCTCAACCGTTGCTTATTCGCTGACCATTACGGGTCTTGCATCTGAGATCGTAATGATTGATGTCAATAACGATAAGGCGTTGGGCGAGGCCCTCGATATCCGTCAGGGAACTCCGTTCAGCCATCCTTGCGATATTTATGCCGGAAGCTATAGTGATGCAGTTGGCTCCGATATAGTCATTATCACCTGCGGTATGGCTCGTAAGGCCGGTCAGTCAAGGCTGGAGCTTGCACAAACCAATGTTAACATCGCAAAACAGGTTATTCCGGAAATAGCCAAGTATGCTCCCGATGCCTACTATGTTATCGTCAGCAACCCTGTGGACATAATGACCTATACCTTCTGCCGCTGTTCGGATATCCCGGAAAGCCATATTTTAGGTTCCGGTACGGTGCTTGATACGTCAAGGCTGCGCTCGCGTATTGCAGAGTATTATAAGCTTAATCAGAAGAATATCCATGCGTATGTAATGGGTGAGCACGGTGATTCTTCCTTTATCAACTGGTCGGGCGCCAATATCTCCGGTATTCCGCTTGACAAATATGCCGCTTCGCTCACCAACCCCGGCGTATGCACACCAAAGCTCGATTATGCCGAGATAGAGGAGTATGTCAGAAAGTCCGGCGGACGAATCATCGCTAAGAAGGGTGCGACCTATTATGCAATTTCAATGGCCGTATGCAATATCTGCAAGTGCCTGCTTGCTAAGCTGCACACTACACTGACCGTATCGACCATGATGCATGGGGAGTATGGGATCGACGATGTTTGTCTCAGCGTACTCAACACCATTAACCAGGACGGCGTATCCGGGAAGGTGCTCGTGCCCTTGGATGATTCTGAGCTTGAAAAGCTTCGTCACAGCGCCGAGTGTCTTAAAAATGTTATTAAAGGACTCAGCTTCTGAGCATGAAATTTTAGAGAAAGGCATTTTATATTATGCTGGTTTCTTATTTTCCCGGATGCACGCTGAAGAATGGGGCAAAGGAGCTTGACAAGTACGCAAGGCTTTCTGCGCTTGCGCTTGGGGTCGAGCTTTCGGAGATCCCGGAATGGCAGTGCTGCGGAGGGGTTTATGTGACCGCTGACGATGAGATAGCGACCAAGCTGTCGTCCGTGCGTGCGCTTGATTATGCACGGCAGCAGGATCAGCCGCTCGTTACCGTGTGTTCTGCGTGCCATAATGTTATCAAGCAGACCAATCATGCTATGATGACCGATTGCGAATTCAATCTGCGGGCAAATAATTATCTGAAGCTTGATACTCCATACAACGGAGAAACGAAGGTGCTCCATTATCTCGAGCTGCTTCGTGATGTCGTTGGCTTTGAGAAGCTGAAGGGGAGCGTCAAGAGTCCGTTGAGCGGAAAAAAGATCGCCGCCTATTACGGATGCTTGCTTCTTCGCCCATCTGCCGTAATGGGCATGGACGATGCGGAGAATCCGCGAATTATCGAAGATTTTATCCGCGCGATCGGGGCGGAGCCCGTCATCTATCCGAGCCGTAACGAATGCTGCGGAGGATATGTTGTGCTTGAAAACAGAGAACAGGCGCAAAAGCGCAGCCGGGCGGTAATGGACAGCGCCGAAAAAGCAGGCGCCGATTGCATAGTTACCGCATGTCCGCTTTGCAGGTACAATCTCGTCAAGAACGGAACGAGCGAACTTCCGGTGTTTTATTTTACGGAGCTGTTGGCAGAAGCTCTCGGCGTGAAGGAGGAAGCGGATGAACAATAATGAACTCCTTCGTAAACAAATAATAAGAATTTCAGGGACAAACCCACGCAAATGCATGAAGTGCGGAAAGTGCAGCGCGACATGCCCGGCGTACGATGAAATGGAGTATCATCCTCATCAGTTCGTCTCTATGGTCGAAAGCGGAGAAATTGAGCCGCTGCTCGGCTCAAAATCGCTTTACAGGTGTCTGACCTGCTTTGCATGCGTGGACAGATGCCCAAGGAACGTACAGCCTGCCAAGCTTATAGAGGCCGTAAGGCTTGCAGTGATAAGGCAGCAGGGCAATAATCACCTCAGACCGGACGATATTCCGGGGCTTATCGATGATGAGCTTCCGCAGCAGGCTATTGTAAGCGCTATGCGCAAATATGCTAAGTAAGGAGGAGACCCGATGCAGAGAATAGGTGTTTTTGTGTGCTGGTGCGGTTCGAATATAGCCGCAACGGTCGATGTTCAGAAGGTTTCCGAATTGCTCAGGTATGAACCCGGCGTTGTAATTTCCGAAAACTATCAGTATATGTGTTCTCAGGCAGGTCAGGATATGATAAAGAATGCCATTCATGAACACGGACTGACGGGTATTGTTATCTGCTCCTGCTCTCCCCGTATGCACGAAGCTACATTCAGAAAGACGGCTGCCGCAGCCGGGATCAACCCCTATATGGTGGAGATAGCAAACGTGCGCGAGCAGTGCTCGTGGGTACATAAGGATATTGCAGACGCAACGGAAAAGGCTGTCATTCTGGGCAGAGCCGCTATTGCCAAGGTCAATCTCAATGCTCCGCTCGTTCCGGGGGAGACGCCTGTTACCAAACGTGCGCTCGTCATCGGCGGCGGTATCGCAGGCATTCAGACCGCGCTGGATATTGCCGACGCAGGCTTTGAGGTCGATATCGTAGAAACCAAGCCTACCATCGGAGGCAAGATGGCTCAGCTCGACAAGACATTTCCGACGCTCGACTGCGCTGCGTGTATTCTGACCCCGAAGATGGTCGACGCCGGACAGAACGAAAGGATAAGAATCTTTTCATACAGCGAAGTCTGTGAAGTACACGGCTTTGTGGGAAATTTCTCGGTCAAGATTAAAAAGCGCGCAAGGTATGTCGACGAGACCAAGTGCACCGGCTGCGGACTGTGCACCGAAAAATGTCCGCAAAAGGGCATTCCCAACGAGTTTAATCTCGGCATGGACACCCGAAGAGCCATATACATCCCGTTTGCTCAGGCCGTTCCAAAGGTCGCAACGATAGACCCCATGCACTGCAATATGCTCAAAAACGGAAAGTGCGGCGTATGCGCGAAGCTGTGCTCGGTCGGCGCAATCGACTATAAGCAGCAGGACGAATTCATTGAAGAACGCTATGGCGCAATAGTTGCCGCAACGGGCTTCAATCCCATACCCATGGACAAGTTCGATGAGTTCGCATATAGCCAAAGCAAGGATGTTGTGACCTCATTGGAGCTTGAGCGTCTCATGAACGCCGCAGGCCCGACCGGAGGCACGCTGCTCCGTCCGTCGGACGGTAAGCATCCGCACACGATCGTATTCGTACAGTGTGTTGGCTCACGCTGTTCCGCCGATGCAGGAAAGGGCAAGGAGTATTGCTCCAAGATATGCTGCATGTATACAGCAAAGCATGCGATGCTGATAAGGGAGAAATATCCCGACACCGAGGTATTCGTTTTCTATATCGATGTTCGTACGCCCGGCAAGCTCTTCGATGAGTTCTATCGACGTGCGGTTGAAGAATACGGCGTACATTATATAAAAGGTATGGTCGGCAAGGTCAGCCCGGAGGGCGATAAGCTCATGGTTCAGGCTTCAGACCTGATTGAGAATAAGCAGCTTCATATTGCCGCCGATATGGTGGTGCTTGCTGCTGCGATAGAGCCGGATAAATCAGCCCGTCCTCTCGCAACAATGCTGACAGCCAGCATGGACACCAATGACTTTTTCACCGAAGCGCATCCAAAGCTTCGCCCGGTGGAAAGCCCCACTGCGGGCATCTTCCTGTCCGGTGCATGCCAAGGGCCGAAGGATATTCCTGAGACCGTTGCGCAGGCAGGTGCGGCGGCTTCCAAGGTGATAGGGCTGCTGAGCAAGGATAAGCTTGTCGGCAATCCGTGCGTGGCGCATTCGGATGAAAATATGTGTACAGGCTGTTCGCTGTGTGAACGCGTTTGTCCATACGGCGCGATCACCTATATCGATAAGGAATTCAAAATGCCCGACAGAACCGTTCAAAAGCGTAGGATAGCCCTCGTTAACGATGCGGTTTGCCAGGGCTGCGGCGCATGTACTGTTGCCTGTCCGTCCGGAGCGATGGATCTTTTGGGCTTCTCGGTACAGCAGATCATGGCGGAGGTGGACGCTATATGCAAATGAACGAATTTAGACCATTGATCGTTGCGTTTTGCTGCAACTGGTGCTCATATGCCGGCGCGGATCTTGCCGGAAACAACAGGCTCAGTTATCCGGCAGACGTCAAGATAATACGCGTGCCTTGCTCGTGCCGTGTCAATCCGACTTTCGTGCTTCGCGCCTTTCAGCGCGGAGCTGACGGAGTGATAATCTGCGGCTGCCATCCGGGAGATTGTCACTATACATCGGGTAATTATTATACCAGAAGAAGAATGGCGCTCCTGTTTTCCATGCTCGATTATCTCGGAATCGAGCGTGAACGCACCCGTGTCGAATGGGTTTCCGCAGCAGAGGGCGCAAAGTTTGCCGCGACCATGAACGACTTTGCAAAGACGGTCGCCGCACTCGGCGAGAACCGCAGATTGGAGGACCTCAGATGCAGGAAATAACCGTTAATGCTTTGATAGACAGGGCTGCGGAGCTTCTTAACAGCGGTACCGTTGACAGGGTGCTTGGCTGGAAGAAGGGCGAGTTCTTCTATGATGTAACTCCTGCAGTGTTCTATTCTGCGGAGGAGCTGCGGAAGGATTTCGTGTTCAACGAATTCTGTGGCTGCAATTTTTCAAAATATCTTGTGAAGGAAACGAGAAAGTCCGAAAGCAGGGTGCTTGTGTTCCTTAAGCCCTGCGATACCTACAGCTTTAATCAGCTCCTGACAGAGCATAGGTTTGAACGCGAAAAGGTCTATGCCGTCGGTATCCCCTGCAAGGGTATGCTGGACATAGGCTGCATAAGGAGCAAGGTCGGCGAGGGAGTTACCGGAATTGCAGTCAATGGCGAGATACTGACGGTTTCCACGCTCTATGACGGTGAAAAGACCATCAGCCGCATGGAGACACTGCCCGATCGCTGCCTGAGATGCAAGGGAAAGAAGCATGCGGCATACGATGAGCTTCTCGGAGAGCAGACGGAGGAGGAATCGCTCGATCGCTTTGAAGAGGTGAGAATGCTTGAAGGCATGACTGCCGAGCAGCGTTATGGCTTCTGGCAGAACGAACTGTCGCGCTGCATACGCTGCAACGCCTGCCGCGATGTCTGCCCTGCCTGCACCTGTGAAAAATGTGTATTCGATAATCCCAAATCCGGCGTGGAAAACAAGGCCGCCTCGGATTCATTTGAAGAAAAGCTGTTCCATATCATCCGTGCTTTCCATGTTGCCGGGAGATGCACCGACTGCGGCGAATGCTCCAGGGTTTGCCCTCAGCATATACCTCTGCACCTGTTGAACAGGAAGTTTATTTCGGATATCAACGAATTCTACGGCGAATATCAGGCAGGCGAAACGGTCGGAAGCCGTTCGCCGCTTGTGGATTATACAAAGGACGATATCGAAGTCATGGACGCGGTGAGAAGGGGAGAGGTGGATTAAATGAAAAGATGCAAACTTTCCGATCTCGATTCCTTGTTCGCTCTAATAAGCAGCAAGCGTGAATTGTATCTGCCCGTGGACGGTACTGACGGCAGGGCGCATTATTCCGCCTGGCATGAGGGCGTTGAGCTCAGCCAAAAGACCAACACAGTCCGCTCCGCCAAGGACTTCTTCTTCCCTCAAAGCGAGGATTTGGTTGAATTTCGGCTAAGCGGAAACAGCATAAGCATTTCGGATATCCGTACGGAAAAGGATGATTTTGTGCTGTTCGGTGTGCGTGCCTGCGATGCGCGGAGCTTTGAGATACTCGATAGGGTATTCCTGTGCGAACCCGTTGACAGCTTCTATGCTTCACGCCGTGAACATGCGCTTATCATGACGCTGGCATGCAATCGCCCCTCAGAAACCTGTTTCTGTTCAGCCTTCGGCATCGATGCAGCCAACCCCGGCGGCGATATAGAATGCCGCATGGATTCGGAATACCTGTATTTGGAGGCTCGTACGGATAAGGGCTCGACATTCATGGCAGAGCTTTCGAACTCCCTTGAGAGCTGCGCCGACGATGCGGCTGACGATATAATCAAGCTCATCCAAAAGCGAATAGCAGGACTGCCCATTGGGGAACTGCCGCTTGATGAGTTCGGAGCAGGAACTACCGAAAAATACTTTAGCGACACGGCTTGGAAAAAGCTTTCCGAAAGCTGCCTCGGCTGCGGAAGCTGCACCTATACCTGTCCGACCTGTCAATGCTACGACATAAAGGAATTTGATACGGGCAAGGCAATAAAGCGTTATCGCTGCTGGGACTCGTGTATGTACTCCGAGTTTACCAAGATGAGCGCAGGACAGCCCAGGCCTACACAGTTGGAACGCTTCAGACAGCGCTTCATGCACAAGCTTGTCTATTTCCCCGAAAACAATGAAGGCATCTTTGGCTGCGTCGGCTGCGGCCGCTGCCTTATCGGCTGCCCGATATCGATGAATATCGTTAAGGTAATCAGAGCATTGGGAGGTAAGGAAGATGAATGATCGTCGTGTTGATCCGCTTATCCCTGCAATAGGCGTAGTCACGGAAATCCGTATTGATACACCGGATGTAAAGACCTTCCGGGTTCTGACGCCGGATGGCAAAAAGCCTTTTCCCCATAAGCCCGGGCAGTGCGCCATGCTCTCCATACCGGGAGTCGGCGAGGCTATGTTCTCCATTACTTCTTCGCCGACAAACGAGGAATTCATGGAGTTTTCCATCAAAAAATGTGGCTGTGTCACGGATTGGCTTCACGCAATGCAGGCGGGACAGCAGATAACGATAAGGGGCCCGTACGGGAACGGATTCCCCGTGGATACCGATTTTGCAGGCAAGGATCTGTTGTTTATCGCAGGCGGTATAGGCCTTGCGCCGCTAAGATCCGTAATCAACTATTGCAGACACTATCGCGACCGCTACGGCAGGATAGATATTGTCTATGGTTCACGAAGCATGCAGGATCTCGTCGATTATCGAGAAATAATCGACGAATGGTCTGCGGAGGATAATGTAAACGTCCATCTGACCATCGACAGAGAGCAGGACGGATGGGACGGACATGTTGGATTTGTTCCAAATTATGTTAAGGAGCTGGGCTTTTCTCCGGATCGAACCGCAATTCTTTGCGGTCCTCCGGTAATGATTAAGTTCACCCTTGCAGGGCTTGTCGAGCTTGGTTTCGACAGGACCGGCATCTATACCACTATGGAGCTTAGAATGAAGTGCGGCATCGGCAAGTGCGGCCGATGCAATATAGGGTCAAAGTATGTATGTAAGGACGGCCCGGTGTTTAGACTTGATGAGCTCGATGAGCTTCCCAATGAATATTGAGCTGAGAGGATACGACTATGGAAAAATTTGTTAACATCTATCTGTTCGGCAAACGCTACGAGGTTCCGGAGAACCTTACCATAATGTGCGCGATGGAATATGCAGGCTATAAGCTTGTACGCGGCTGCGGCTGCCGCAACGGTTTCTGCGGCGCCTGCGCAACCATTTACCGCATCAAGGGAGACCGTGAGCTCAAGGTATGCCTTGCCTGCCAGACCAAGGTCGAGAACGATATGTACATCGCAACGCTTCCGTTCTTTCCGCTCGTCAAGCAGGTTTACGATATTGAGAATATCAAGCCCACACAGCAGATAATGATGCAGCTGTACCCGGAGATCTATTCCTGCATCGGCTGCAATGCCTGCACCAAGAGCTGTACGCAGAAGCTGAATGTCATGCAGTATATCGCATACGCTCAGCGAGGTGACTTTGAAAAATGCGCCGAGGAATCCTTTGACTGTGTTATGTGCGGAGTATGCTCATCACGCTGTCCTGCAGGCATTTCCCATCCCCAGGTTGCAATGCTTGCAAGAAGGCTCAACGGCAAGTACCTTGCTCCCGAGAGCGAGCATCTTGAGAACAGGGTCAGGGAGATAAACGACGGCACGTTCACCGAGCTTATTGAAAGCCTTATGGGCAAGAGCATAAGCGAGATGCAGGAACTCTACAACAACCGTGAGATCGAACAATAGTGTGGAGGTTAAACAGCTATGTATTCCGCTGAATTTCAGGCTTCGCTTGCGGCCGTTGAAGCGGCAAGGGAAAGCAATGTAACATTTGAACCCAAGAGGATGACCGCCGAGGAGAAGGATAGCCTTCTCAGGGCCTATCATCCCGATTATAAAAAGAGTGAATTCTCAGCCTTGCAATTTGGCCCGAACAAGGGGGAAGAAGTGCCGCATGAGCTTGCGGAGCTTCTTGAAGCGCACAGCAGGATAACTCCCGAGCAGGTCGATTTGAGTGATATCCGCTATGATGTTGATGTGCTTATCATCGGAGGCGGCGGCGCAGGCGCATCAGCTGCGATCGAGGCGGCGAATGCAGGCGCCAAGACCATGATAGTTACAAAGCTTCGCATTGGCGATGCCAACACGATGATGGCCGAGGGTGGTATCCAGGCTGCGGATAAGGCAAACGACTCCCCTGCGATCCACTATCTCGATGCATTCGGCGGCGGTCATTTCGCTGCCAAGAAGGAATTGCTTGCAAAGCTCGTATGCGATGCTCCGGATGCAATTCTTTGGCTGAATAGGCTTGGAGTAGAGTTCGATAAGGCTGCGGACGGTACGATGATAACCACCCATGGAGGCGGTACATCCAGAAAGAGAATGCACGCTGCAAAGGACTATACCGGAGCTGAGATAATGCGCACCCTGCGTGACGAGGTCATCAATCTTGGCATACCTGTCGTGGACTTTACCGCCGCTATCGAACTGATACTCGATGAAGACGGCAGAGCCGCAGGCGCGGTTCTGATGAATATGGAGACCGGGGAGCTGATGGTCGCGAGGGCAAAGACGGTTATCCTTGCAACCGGCGGCGCAGGAAGAATGCATTACCAGGGATTCCCGACATCCAACCACTACGGCGCAACGGCGGACGGCTTGGCATTAGGCTATCGCGTCGGTGCAAAGCTTCTGTATGCCGATACGCTCCAATATCATCCAACCGGCGCCGCATATCCATCGCAGATCTTCGGGGCGCTCGTGACCGAAAAGGTGCGTTCGCTCGGCGCAAAGCTTGTGAACTGCAACGGCACCGTTTTCATGCATCCGCTGGAGACCAGGGACGTGGCCGCGGCTTCCATTATCCGCGAATGCTCGGATCGGAACAACGGTGTTGATACCGGCAGCGGCAAGGCCGTTTGGCTCGATACGCCGATGATAGAGCGTATTCATGGCGAGGGAACCATTGAAAAGAGGATTCCTGCAATGCTTCGTATGTTTATGAACTACGGCATTGATATAAGGAAGGAGCCCATTCTCGTTTACCCGACCCTTCATTATCAGAATGGGGGCTTGGATATAGATGTAAGCGGAATGACTCCGAATGTTCCGAATCTGTTTGCGGCAGGCGAAGTAGTCGGCGGCATTCATGGAAGGAACAGGCTCATGGGCAATTCACTGCTCGATGTCATCGTATTCGGAAGAAATGCCGGCAAAAACGCTGCTGCTCGGGCTAAGGATGTTGAAATAGGAAAGTTGACGCTCGCTCATATCGTGCGCTTTGAAGTGGAACGCGCCGAAGCCGGCGTTGAAACTGACGAGGTTTCACCCAAGCTTCTGCCGGATTATACAAGGAAGAATAACTGAATTAAGCCATAAAGCATAGGGGACTCCGCGCGGGAGCCCCCTATGCCTTTTCAGGAGATAACACAATAAAGACTTAGAACCTACTTTGAATCAGACCATCTTTTTAACGGCACGCATCATATGCTTCCCGTCACGCTTCATGCGCTTGGGTACATCGGGATACATTGCGGAGACCGCTGCCGCCGCTGCCGCCATACCAATCGCTAAACCGGAAATAAAACTCACTACTTTCATCTCTTCGCCTCCCATCGTATAGTGTGAACAGAAAATGCTGTTCTATACGATTATTCTTGCCGAAGTGGGGATTATCATTCAAAAAAATCAGAACAAAATTTGAAAACAAATCGGCTTGCCAAATCGAATGGGATGAGTTATACTTGATATATCAAACAGATAGGAGCAGAAGGATGAACGAAGTAATCAAAACCATGCTTGTAAGACGCAGCATCAGGGCGTACAAGGATATTAAACTGACTGATGAAGAACTCTTTTTGCTTAAGCAGGCGGCGCTGAGCGCACCGACAGCCATGAACAGGAACGATCAGCGTTTTGCTTTTGTAAGCGATGCTTCTGTTATTACTCGAATCGAAAATGATGTCGTCGAGGCGGTTCGCGATGCCGGAGACACCGCATTTCTTGAAAGAATACTGTCGAGAAACGGAAAGGTCATCTATGATGCGCCGCTGTTTGTCGGCATTTTCGGCAAGGAATCAAATTATGCCGGAGTTGACGCCGGGATAGCCGTTCAAAACCTTGCGCTGGCGGCGAAGGCTTTGGGGCTTGATTCGGTTATACTGGGCATGCCAAGCTTGGCATTTAGCGGCAAGAGGGGAGAAGCACTTCAAAAGCTGCTGGGAGTACCTGAGGAATTCAAATTCCGGATCGGAATCGCCATTGGACATCCTGCGATGGATAAGGATCCCCATGAGTGGGATGAAAGCCATGTAATTGAAATAAAGGCCTAATGACCATGAATACCAAACGAGTTCTTGTGGGCTCCGTGCCGATCGGCGGCGGAGCTTCCATTCCTATTCAGTCGATGACGAACACGGACACCCGAAATGCCGAAGCAACAATAGCTCAGATACATGAGCTTGAAAATGCCGGCTGTGAGATAGTCCGCTCATCGGTCTATGATGAAAAATGCGTTGAAGCGCTGAAGCCGATACTTGCTGCAATACATATTCCGCTTGTTGCGGATATTCATTTTGACCATAGACTGGCGATCGCTTCCATTGAGGCAGGCATTTCAAAGGTAAGGATCAATCCGGGAAACATTGGCTCGGAAGCAAAGGTCAGGGAGCTGGTGGCATGCGCAAAGATGCACCATGTGCCGATCCGCATTGGCGTGAACGGAGGTTCGCTGGATAAGGAGCTTCTGAACAAATCCGGCGTGTGTGCAGAGGCGTTGGTCGAGAGTGCGGCGCAGCATGTTCGGCTTCTTGAAAAAGAAGGCTTTGATGACATAGTCATATCGCTTAAAGCTTCAAGCGTGCCGATGATGATCAAGGCCTATCGCCTGGCTTCCCGGCGCTTCCCGTATCCGCTGCATCTCGGTGTGACGGAGGCAGGCATTGGAGAAGATGCAATACTTAAGTCGGCGATAGGGATAGGTTCGCTGCTCCTGGACGGCATTGGCGATACCGTGCGCGTTTCCGTCACCGGCGATGTAGTGCAGGAGGTTGAGGCGGCAAAGAAGATCCTTGCTTTTTCCGGGGTCAGGAGCTTTGGACCGGAGCTTGTAAGCTGCCCCACTTGCGGAAGAACCAGGGTTGATCTTCCCGAAATTGCGGAAAGGGTCAGGAAAGCCTTGCCAAGCGAGGGAAGACCCATACGCGTGGCGGTTATGGGCTGTGCGGTAAACGGCCCGGGCGAAGCGAGGGAAGCGGATATCGGCATTGCGTTCGGCTCAAGGAATGCGGTCGTGTTCAGGCACGGAGAAATAGTCTATTCCGATTTGCTGCCGCAGGTAATCGACAGGTTCATCGCCGATGCTGCCGAGCTTGCCAAGGCTTGATTTGATTTGAAGGGACGGAAATGGAGTATAATGCACTTTCGAACGAAACGAATCAGGAAGTAATGCATTCGTATGTTCAAAACGAAATTATCATTATCAAGAGTATTGTTTACGTAGAGGACGAGGGCAAATACTATATCGCACTGAAATCGCACCGCCTGCTCCTGCCGGAGGAGATAACGGTGTTTATGCGCTGCTTTGCTTTTGATCTCTGCACGGATGAAGCTCATATCGATCTCAAAGTCGAGTATGAGGACGCAATGGGTCAGTTGAGGGCGGATAATGAGTATGGCAATGGGCTTATCGATACCTGGGGAAGATATGCTCCGCAGCTTATGCCTATCTTGCAGCGCTGTCGTGTTAGAAACAGGGGGGATGAATTCACCCTGTTTATTCCTGCACGCTATGAAAGGGTCATAACGCAGCAGTCAGCATCTGAATTCCGTGCGCTTCTGCTGAAAAACTACGGCTTGGATGCCGCAATACATGTGGCCGTGGACAGCAGCCTCAATGACGGCATGGACGGAAGTACCGTCGTGCGTCAATACGCGCGTCCTCCGATGCTCCCTGTCAGGGAGCGGAAGAAAAAACCGGCGGAACATATTGATCCCAAGGATATCATCTTCGGCAAGGAGATAAGAAAGCCGGAGATCATTCCCATGTCGGAGCTGAACGATAAGTCCGGCAAAGTCGTGGTGCAGGGCACTGTGATAAGCCGGGAAGTCTTCATTACTAAAAAGAATACCGCAGTGATCACCGTTTTTATAACGGATAAGACCAATACCGTGGCCGTCAAGCTCTTTCCGGAGTCTGTGGAGCAGCAGCGAACCATAACCTTGCTGGAAAAAGCTCAGAGCGACGGAGCCGCCCTTCTGGTCAGAGGCAACTATCGGTATGACTCCTATACGAGGGATTACTGCATGTTCGCCATGGATATTAACCGCCGCAACGTCGAAAGCCGCATGGATACCGCCGAGGACAAGCGTGTGGAGCTGCATCTGCACACCCAGATGTCGGCAATGGACGCGACCTGCGGAGTGAACGAGGTAATTGCGCTTGCCGCAAAATGGGGGCATAAGGCTATTGCCATAACCGATCATGGCGTTGTTCATTCCTTCCCGATGGCGCACAAGGCGGCGAAAAAGAACGGCATCAAGATGATTTTCGGCTGCGAAGGCTATCTGCTGCCGGACTGTGAGCTGGTACCTGCTCAGGGCAGTTTTGCTGCGGTTTCAATGAATGCGATAGGAAGCGGCATTCATGCAAGGGTGTTTTCCCTTGCTGCACGCCGCTTTGATGCGGACGGAGCGATGCTCGAAAGCTTTGTGACGCCGGTTAACCCGAATGTTCCTCCGACAAAGGCTATAATGGAGCTCACAGGCTATGACGCAGAGATTATTGACGGTGCGCCGAGCATAGAAGAAGCGGTGAAGCTGTTAAGCGAGTTTATCGGTGATGAGCGCATAGTGATCCATGACCCGGAGCAGCTGAAATGCCTGCATATGCTTATGAGCGGTGACTGTGGGCTGAAGGCTGAATGTGTGTCCACGTCGATGCTGATGCAGTACATTAGGCGTGATCTTAAGAGCGAACAGCGCCAAATGCCGGAGCTGGACGCTGCCTCCGGTGCGGATTGGACGGCAAAGCTTGCGGTTGATTTGATTTCGCAGTGCAGGGAGCGGAACGTAAATACCCTGCCGCTTATCGATTCATCGATAGAAAATATGGCGAAGCAAAGGACGAATCACATAATCCTGCTCGCCGAAACGCAGCCCGGGTTAAAGAACCTGTACAAGCTGATCTCTTATTCCAATCTCGACCATTTCTACAAGACTCCCAGGATTCCGAGAAGCCTGCTCAACATCCACAGGGAGGGTATTATCGTAGGCTCAGCATGTGAAGCGGGCGAATTGTTCCGTGCACTTGTAAACAAGGAAAGCGAAGAAAGGATAGAGCGTATAGCGTCGTTCTATGATTACCTTGAGGTACAGCCCATCGGCAACAATGCGTTTCTCATTCGTGAGGGAGTTGCCCGTGATGAAGAGGATCTTCGCGACTACAACAGAAGAATAGTTGAGCTTGGCGATAAGCTGGGCAAGCCCGTCGTTGCGACCGGTGACGTGCATTTTATGGAGCCGGAGGATTCGATCTTCCGCGCAGTGCTCATGACAGGCATGGGCTACAAGGATGCTGCCATACAGCCGCCGCTCTACTTTAAGACAACGGACGAGATGCTTGAGGAGTTCAGCTATCTTGGTGTGGATAAGGCTCGCGAGATAGTCATAGATAATCCGAATGCCATAGCTGACCGCTGCGGCAAATTGAGGCCGTTCCTTGATGACAAGCAGACCTACTCTCCGGAGCTGGAGGGCGCTGCCGACGAGCTCCAGATGCTTGCGCTAACAAGGGCGCATGAGCTGTATGGGGAGACGCTTCCGGAAGTAGTTCAGAAGCGTCTTGATAAGGAGCTTGGCTCCATAATAGGAAACGGCTATTCTTCGCTGTACATGGTCGCGCAAAAGCTTGTGCATAAATCTAACAGCGACGGCTATCTTGTCGGCTCTCGAGGTTCGGTCGGCTCATCGTTCGTTGCACATATGGCAGGCATAACGGAGGTAAATTCCCTCCCTGCACACTATCGCTGTCCAAACTGCAAATACAGCGAATTTCCTGATGTCGGGGACAGCTCCCGATGCGGAATAGATTTGCCCGAAAAGCTCTGCCCGGTCTGCGGAACTCCGCTTGCAAGGGACGGCTACGATATTCCGTTTGAAACCTTCCTTGGCTTCAAGGGTGACAAGACCCCTGATATCGACCTGAACTTCTCCGGTGAATATCAGCCCGTTGCGCATAAATTCACCGAGACAATGTTCGGCGAGGGCCATGCCTTCCGAGCAGGGACGCTGTCCGAGGTCAAGGAAAAGACCGCATACGGATATGTTCAGAACTATTGCGAGCAGAACAATATCTCCGTTTCCGAGGCGGAAAAGATAAGGCTTGCCGCAGGCTGCGTCGGCACGCGGAGAACCACGGGTCAGCATCCTGGCGGAATAGTTATCGTTCCGGCGGACCTTGAGATATATGATTTCTGCCCCGTTCAGCATCCTGCCGAAAAGGAGGAGGCGGAGAGCATAACCACGCACTTTGATTTCCACGCGCTGGACGATAAGTTAGTCAAGCTCGATATTCTGGGGCATGATGACCCAACTACGCTGAGAATGCTCCAGGATGTCACCGGGCTGGATCCAAAGAGCATACCGCTGTCGGACCCTGAAACGATGTCCCTTTTCAGAAGCGAGGAGACGCTTCATATTTCGCTTGCGGCACTTGAATGCGACGTCGGAAGCCTTGGAATACCGGAGTTCGGCACAAAATTTGTGCGGGGGATGCTGATGGATACTCGTCCGACCACGATGGAGGAGCTTGTGCGAATATCGGGACTCTCTCACGGCACCGACGTTTGGCTTGGCAATGCGCAGGATCTTATCACAAGCGGCACGACGACCCTGATGCACGCCATCTGTACTCGTGATGACATTATGAATTACCTCATTGCGTGCGGCGAAGAGCCGGCACTGTCGTTCAAAACCATGGAAAGCGTTCGAAAGGGCAGGGGATTGACTCCGGAAATGGAGGACGCCATGCATAAGAACAATGTTCCGCAGTGGTACATCGACAGCTGTAAAAAGATAAAATACATGTTCCCGCGAGCGCACGCTGCAGCCTATGTAATGATGGGATTCCGCGTTGCTTACTATAAGGTGCATTATCCGCTTGCTTTCTATTCGGTGTACTTCACCGTGCGTGCGGATAAATTCGATATCGAGCAGTGCTATGGAGGCGCCGATGCCGTGCTCGAGCGGATACAAGCTATAAAGAACAAGGATAAGACGGATAATATCGATGACGAACAGATGGTTATCCTTGAAATTGTTTATGAGATGAACCTTAGGGGCATAGAACTGCTGCCTGTGGATATCTATAAGTCCAAGGCGACTCGGTTCGTCATTGAGGACGGCAGGATACGCCCTCCGTTCAACGCTATTGCCGGCCTGGGAGCGAATGCGGCGCAGTGCATTGAACAGGGAGCTTCCGGAGGCAGGTATCTTTCGCGCGAGGACTTTGCAGCAAGGACCAAGGCCAATTCATCCATTATGGAAAAGCTTGAGCGGCTTGGATGTCTTGATGAGCTTCCGAGCAGCAATCAGGTATCAATGTTCTGAAAAATCTCGAATTGTTAATTGCTTTTTGGGAAAAACTCATAAATATAAGCAAGTTTTTTCAAAAAAGCTGTTGCAAATATAAACGGACCGTGTTATAATGAGCTCGTAATGAGATGATTAGCGTGATTGAAGAGTGGGTGCGTCCCGCTCTTTAATTTTGAACGGTCGATTTTAGGAGGAAGAAATTGAAATTAACCGATAAAGTTTTTGCTATCGTGGAACCCACGGTAAAGGAACTCGGCTACGAACTCTATGAAGTGGAGTATCAAAAGGAATTTGATAATTGGGTGCTGACCCTCTATATCGATCGTCCGGGCGGCGTGTCGCTCGATGATTGCGAACTTGTCAGCAATGCCGTCGATCCCATACTTGACGAGGTAGACCCAATAGACCAGGCGTACTATCTCTCCGTAAGCTCACTCGGCATCGACCGACCGCTCAAAATCGATAAGGACTATCAGAGGAATATCGGAAATGTTCTGGATGTAAAGCTGTATGCCGCTATAAACGGCAGGAAGGAATACACCGGAACTCTTATCGACTTTGACAAGGACAGCTTTACGCTGGAGCTTAAAAAGGGCAGCATAACGATTGAACGGAAAAAGGCTGCGCTTGTCAGACCGCACATCGATTTTTAAGATTAATTACCGAAAGGAAAACAATATAAAATGGCTAAGAGGTCTAGAGTAGTTGAAGAAGAAGAACTCAGCTTTGCCGATATACTTGGCAGAATCAGCAAGGAACGCGGAATATCGATCAATATTCTGGTTGATGCAATAGAAGCAGCGCTGGTCAGCGCATATAAAAAGAGCATTGAACGCCCGAACCTTGCCGACGGACAGATTCGCAGGAACGCGGCAAACTGCAGGGCCCGCGCCAGCTTGGATCTTGAAACCGGAAAGAGCAGAATCTGGGTGTCCAAAACCGTATCTGAAACCGTGGAGGACAGCGTAACCCAGATTTCATTGGAGGACGCAAGGAAGATCAATAGACTTCTTGAGCTTGGCGATGTTGTTGAGGAAGAGGCGGACACCAGCAATTTCGGCAGGATTGCCGCCCAGACGGCAAAGGGAGTTATCATGCAGCGCATTCGTGAAGCGGAGCGCGGCGCAATTTACGAAGAATATCAGGAAAAGGAATCCGAAGCGCTTACGGCCATCGTTCAGCGTGTTGACAAGAACGGCGACGTATATGTCGAGATAGGCAGGAGTGCAGGCTTGATTCCTGCAAATGAAGTCATCGTCGGGGAAACCTATGAGCCCGGCGACAAGCTCAAGGTATATGTCCTTAAGGTTCATAAGGAGAACAAGGGTCCGCAGATCATAGCATCGAGGACACACCCTGAGCTTATCAAGAAGCTGTTCGAGCTTGAGATCCCTGAGATCCAGACTGGCGTGGTTAGGGTCGTATCCGTGGCAAGGGAAGCAGGTCAGCGCACCAAGATTGCCGTTATGAGCAATGACCCAAGCATCGATGCTGTCGGCGCCTGCGTCGGTCAGCGCGGCACAAGGGTGGAACGCATCGTTGACGAGCTTCATAATGAGAAGATGGACATCATTGAGTGGGATCCCGATATTGCGGTCTATATTGCGAAGGCGCTTGGACCTGCTAAGGTGCTCATGGTATATATCAACGAAGCGGAGAAGGCGGCGAAGGTCGTCGTCCCCGACAATCAGCTTTCCCTGGCTATCGGCAAGGAAGGCCAGAACGCAAGGCTTGCCGCCAAGCTCACAAGCTGGAAGATCGATATCAAGTCACAGTCCCAGGCTGAGGCCGACAGCGATATCAATCAGGCGGAAGCTTTAGTCGAAGAGGAGCCGCTTCAGTAATTCGAATCAGTCCGAATCGGAGGTTTTAAGTGCAGAAAAAGATACCTATGCGCATGTGCGTGGGCTGCCGTGAGATGAAGCCCAAAAGGGAGCTTGTCAGAATAGTATGCACTAAGCTGCCCGATGATAAGACAAGGATAGGCATTGACCCGACGGGAAAAGCCGCCGGAAGGGGCGCTTACATATGCCTGAATGCGGAATGCCTACAGCGTGCCAAGAAGAGCAGAGCCTTGGAACGCGCGTTCTCCTCCAAGATAGAGGATGATGTGTACGAGGGCTTGACCGCTGCGGTCGAAAGGGCTGCGGAGGATGCAAAAGATGGCGAACACGATTGCGAATGATGCGCTGCGCAGTGCGATTGGCTTTGCTATGAAGGCAGGAAAGCTTGCAAGCGGCGATTTTTCCGTTGATAAGGCGGTGAGATCCGGCAGGGCCAAGCTCGTAATAGTCGACTCATGCGCTTCATTCAACACGGCGAAGCGCTGGAAGGATGCCTGCAGTGCAAGAGATATTCCGCTCATCTTCGTTGAGGATCTGGGCGGTGCTATAGGTAAGGCCGAAAGAATGGTCGCTGCGGTGACGGATGCGGGCTTTACCGGGATGATTTTGAAAAAACTACCGGGGTCGGAGATTTGAAGAGCCTCGAAGAACGGCCCCGACTAATGACGGCATGACGGCTCCGCTCGATGGTAAAGCCGCAGCTTGATGAAAGGTGGATATGTATGAATAAATCCGAAATGCTTAAAAAAACAGCGCATATTGAAGGCATGTTGAGAGGACTGGTCGAACAGGTCAGCACTCTGAGCACAGATGTCAATTCCTCATTGCAAGCTGCAAGAAGGCTGGAGAGCAGTCTTATGGAAAAGGAAAAAGCTGCAAAGGAAGAAGAAGAGAAGAGAAAGCAGAGCGAACGGCTTAGGGAGTATCTGGAGCAGGATTCCCGGTCCGGCGTCTATGTCAGCGATGCCTCGGAGCAGGTTGGCGAAACAGTAAAGGAAATGAGTGAGCCCGAAAAGACTTCAGCTCCCGTTGCCGCCGAAAAGACCGCAGAGAAACCTGCGGTTGAACCCGTTGCCGAAACGGTCAAGCCTGAGCCGGAAAAGCCTCAGGTGACGGCGAATGCCGAGCCGGGGAAACCGGAAAAGAAGGAAGAAACCGCACCTGTCGAAAAGTCAAATGCAGGCGAAGCAGCCGTGGCTGATGAAGGGAGAAGCAGGAATGCCGATCAGCCAAAACGAAACGAAGCCGTAGACAGACCTCGCGGAAATACTAAAAATCAGCGTGAAGGCGCGAGGAATAACCGTCAGGACAGCGATGAACGCAGCCCCCGTCAGGACGGAAGAAATCAGCGCACGGATAACCGCAATGATAACAGGGGAGGCGAGCAGAGGGGAGACCGCCGCAGCGGCAGCCGTACAGACAGGCCCGACCGCAGAAATACCGGGGATCGCCCTGCACGCAGCGAGGGCATGGATAAGGATGCTCCTGCAAGGCCCAACCAGCATCAGCAGAGCAACCGAAATCAGGGAGGAAGAGGCGGTATCGCAGGAGATACCGCTGCAAGGCCCAAGCCTGCCCGTACTCCTGAAAAGAGTAGCGGCTATGTACGCAGCTATGACAACGACGGAAAAGCCAAGAGCAAGAAGACCATCATGAAGGAAACCGCCCCCTCCGTTCGCGGCTGGGACGATGACGGTCAAAGCTATGGAGGCAGAAAGCGCAAGACGAAGCAGCAGGAGCAGCCTCAGCGCAAGCCGGAGCCCGTCGTGATTGAAAAAGCGATAATCACTACCGAGACGATCACCGTCCGTGATTTCTCCGAAAAGATCGGTAAGCCGGCGACTGAGATAATCAAGAAGCTGTTTATGATGGGCATTGCGGCAAATATCAATCAGGATATCGATTTTGATACCTGCGAGCTTGTTGCGATGGATTATAATATCGAGCTTGAACATCAGGTCGCAAAGACCGCTGAGGAGGCCATGCAGGAATCCGCTGATGAAGCCGACGCCGAAGAAAACCTCATCGAGAGGCCTCCGGTCGTCACCATCATGGGTCATGTTGACCATGGTAAGACCTCGCTGCTCGACGCAATAAGGGACAGCGCCATCACCGAGGGTGAGGCAGGCGGCATTACCCAGCATATCGGTGCGTATACCGTCAACTGCAACGGCAGAACGATAACCTTTATCGACACCCCGGGCCATGCGGCGTTCACCTCAATGCGCGCAAGGGGCGCTCAGGTCACAGACGTTGTTATCCTCGTCGTTGCCGCCGATGACGGCATTATGCCTCAGACCGTTGAGGCTATCAACCACGCAAAGGCTGCCGAAGTACCCATCGTGGTTGCAATAAACAAGATAGATAAGCCCGAAGCAAATCCCGACAGGATTAAGCAGCAGCTTACAGAATATGGTCTTGTCTGCGATGATTGGGGCGGAGATACATTCTGTGTACCCATTTCCGCAAAGAAGCGTACAAATCTCGATAAGCTTCTCGAAACTGTTCTTTTCCAGGCGGATGTGCTTGAACTGCGCGCTAATCCCAACCGTGCGGCAAAGGGCACCATCATCGAAGCAAAGCTCGATAGGGGACGCGGCCCCATTGCTACCGTTCTTGTACAGAACGGTACGCTCAAGGTTGGCGATCCGATCGTTGCAGGCGTTGCCTACGGCAAGGTCCGCGCGATGATGGACGACAAGGGCAAGCTGGTAAAGTCCGCAGGCCCCAGCCAGCCTGTTGAAGTTCTGGGCTTTAATGAAGTCCCTGCAGCCGGCGATGTTATGAACGTTGCCGAGGTTTCCAAGAAGGTTGCAGAGGAGAGACGCGACAGGATCAAGGCAGAGCAGCTTAAGAGCATGTCCAAGGTCAGCCTTGAGGATCTGTTCTCCCATATCGCGGAGGGTGAGATGAAGACCCTAAATATCGTCGTAAAGGCCGATGTTCACGGCAGCGTTGAGGCGGTCAGGCAGGCACTTGAAAAGCTCTCCAATGAAGAAGTGCGTGTAAAGGTTATTCACGGCGGCGTTGGCGCTATCTCTGAATCGGATGTAACGTTTGCTTCCGCATCGAACGCTATCGTTATTGGCTTCAATGTCCGTCCCGACAGCGGCGCAAGGGCTCTTGCAACTCAGGAGAAGGTCGATGTCCGTACATATCGCATCATCTATCAGGCTATCGAGGATGTCGAAAACGCTATGAAGGGTATGTTCAAGCCTGTATACAAGGAAGTACATCTCGGCACAATAAGCGTTAGGAACACCTTTAAGGTCAGCGGCGTAGGCGTCATCGCCGGCGCATATGTCCAGGAGGGAAAGGTTCAGCGCAGTGCTTTGGTGCGCGTGGTGCGTGACGGTGTGGTCATACACGAAGGCCAGATCGCATCCCTCAGAAGGTTCAAGGATGACGTCAAGGAAGTTGCCGCAGGTTATGAATGCGGTATCGGCATCCAGGACTTCAACGATATCCACGAAGAGGACGCAATCGAGGTCTACTTCATGGAGCAGGTGCAGAGATAATTATTGTTTGTAAGGTGAAAAGGTATGCCATCGGTAAGATACGATAGAATTAATGAAGAACTGAAGAAGGCATTGAGCGAAATAGTCAGAGAAATGAAGGATCCGAGGATCTCCCCGATGACTACTATCCTGAGGGTTGAGGCGACCAATGACTTAAAGCTTGCAAAGGTCAAGGTCAGCGTGTACGATAAGTCCGATGATGTCAGGAAGGAAACCGTTGCGCAGCTCAACCGTGCCGAGGGCTTTATTGCCCGTGAGCTTGGAAAGCGTGTGGATATCCGCAGAATACCGACGCTGAAATTCACGCTTGACGACTCAATTGAATATGCGGTGCATATTTCGGAGATAATCAATCAGCTCAACAGTGAGCGAAAAAAGGATAATACCCAAGATGATGAATGAGCATGATGCTGAGTTCGGTTCAATAATCGAGCTCATCAACAGAGAAACAGAGTTTACATTGCTCTCACATGTTTCGCCCGATGGGGATACTTTAGGCTCAGCGCTTGCACTCTATGCCCTGCTGGTCAAGCTTGGCAAAAAGGTGGAGCTCGTCTGCGCTAACCCTGTACCGAAGATCTATTCCTTCCTTCCGAATTCGGAAAAGGTTTTGCTTCCGGAGAAAGCGGAGGGATATAGATGCGTTATTTCGTGCGACTGTGCCGATCTCCCTCGCTTTGGCCGTGCGATTCATCTGTTTGACGGAGCGGAGGAGACAGCGGCTATCGATCACCATGTGACAAATCCCGGGTTTGCGGCAGAAAATCTCGTTGTGGCAAACGCTGCAGCGACAGCAGAGGTGATCTATGAGCTCTATGTGCGCATGGACATGCCCGTTGATAAAGATGCAATGGTTTGTCTGTATACGGGCATCGTAACCGACACAGGCAATCTGTCTTACAGCAATACAACTCCCGGCAGTCTCAGGATAATTGCCGATTTCATCGAAATGGGGCTGGATATTTCCAAACTCAACCGGCTGATTTACAGGACCGTTCCGTTCTCAAAGACCAGGCTTCAGGGCTATGTCGTTTCAAGGATGCAGCTTGAGCATGGCGGAGATATCGGCATAGCGGTGTTGACCAGATCTCAAATGCTCAGCTTTGATGCGACCGATGAGGACTGCGAAGGCATTGTTGACTGTGTTAGGGATGTTGACAGCGTAAAAATCGGTATCTTCATTCGTGAGGGCGCCGATGGCTCCTATAAGGTCAGCCTTAGAAGCAAGGCGGTCGGCAATGTCTGCAGTATTGCAGAGAAGCATGGCGGCGGCGGACATGCCCGTGCGGCAGGCTATACCGCGCATGAATCGCTCTCGACCGTTGTTGTGGATGTAGTCCGTGAGGCGTGTGAGGAATTGGACGAAGCCGAGCGTTAGTTTTTATAAGTTCTATGCAGTTTGAGGGAATTGTTAATGTGCTAAAACCACCCGGAATGACATCAAGCGATGTCGTGGTGGACTTGCGTAAAATTTATGGGGAAAAGCGTGTCGGGCATACCGGCACTCTCGACCCTGCCGCAGCGGGCGTGCTGCCGATCTGTATCGGGAGAGCAACACGCCTTTTTGATTATCTTGTAGATAAACAAAAAGAATACATTGCGGAGCTCCGTTTCGGACAAACTACGGATACGCTCGATGCTTTCGGTGTGCTTACGGCGGAATGCGAATGCGATGTGTCTTCTGAACAGCTTATTGCCGTGCTCCCGGAGTTTCTTGGAGAGATCGAGCAGATACCGCCCATCTACTCCTCCTTGAGCGTTAACGGCGTTAAAATGTATAAACTTGCGAGGCGAGGCGAAGTTACCGAGCCGATCGAGGATAGAAAGCGTATTGTCAGCATCTATCAGCTGGAGCTTCTCGATAAGCTCCAGAAGAACAGCTTCCTTATAAAGATACGCTGTTCAAAGGGAACCTACATTAGATCGCTTTGCCGTGATATAGGCGAAAGGTTGAATGTTCCAGCGTTTATGCCGTTTCTGCTCAGGACAAAGTCCGGCAAGTTCGGGCTTGAAAACAGCTTTACGATAGCGGAGCTTCGCGATTTGAAGGAAACTGGCGAGCTTGCAAGGACCGTTACGGCTATGGATGAGGCTGTTGATCATATCCCTCAATTACAGCTCAACGGGCTTTCGGCAAGGAAAAAACGACTGTTGATAAACGGTGCGCCGATACCGTTTGATGATGAGCTAAAGAAGGGCAGTGTACACAGGCTCTATGTGGACGGAGAATTTATCGGACTGGGCGTTCGGGGCGAAGAGGGTCTGCATGTGACGGTTTGGCTCGGAAGCGAGGATAAACAGGAAAAAGATGGCAGATGATAAGAAAACGGTCGTGGCGCTCGGCATGTTTGACGGCGTACACATTGGCCATAAAAAGCTAATAGATACCGCAGTACTCATAGCAAAGGCGAGAGGCTTGACTCCCGTTGTATATACATTTTCCAACCATCCGCAGGAGCTGCTTGGCAACAGGGTCGCAAGGCTTTGCAGCAATGAGGACAGGCGAGGCTATCTTAAAGCTTTGGGCGTGCAGTACATTGATATGGTCGATTTCACCGCCGAAATATGTTCAAGCAGACCAAAAGCTTTTGTTGAAATGCTCATTTCTAGGCTGAATCCGGAGGTTCTCGTCGCAGGATTTAACTATACCTTTGGCGTGAAAAAGTCCGGAACTGCCGAAATGCTTGAAAAGCTTGCGAATGCCCGAGGCGTGGACGTGGCTATAATAAATCCGGTCCTGGTTGGAAAACAGCCGGTATCAAGCACACGAATTCGTGAGTTGATAGAGAAGGGTGACGTTGCCAAAGCACAGCTAATGCTTGGCAGGACGCATAATCTGAGCGGAACGGTCGTTAGGGGACGCGGCATAGGAAAGCAGCTGAGCTATCCGACTGCGAACATTAAGATCGATGCTCCGCTGGTGCTTCCGGCAGACGGCGTATATGTTACCTATCTTGAAACGGATGGAAGCATCTTCCCTGCCGTTACCAACGTTGGCAATAATCCGACGGTCGGCGGCTCCGAAAAAGGCATAGAGACCCATATACTTGATTTTGACGGAGAACTGTACGGCAGGTTCGTCAGGGTGCGCTTTGTTAAGAGACTTCGCGGAGAAAAGAGATTTGGTTCACTGGACGAACTGAGAAATCAGATAGCAACGGATGTTCGGGATGCGAATCACTATTTCGGAAAGGATGTATAATGGCCTATTTATTCATCGCAGCCTTGTTTGTGGCTGTTTGCGGATATCTGCTGGGCAGCAACATGACTGCAATCCGCATTGCAGGAAAGAAGAGCGTGGATATCAGGGAATGCGGCAGCGGAAATGCCGGTTCGACCAATATCCTGAGAACCTTTGGTTGGAAATGGGGCTTGCTCTGCTTGTTCAGCGACTGCGCCAAGGGTGCGATTGCCGCACTTATCGGTCATTTCGTTGCGCTTGCGGGCAGCAAGCTGGGCCTGTTTTCGGAAGGATTTAACAGTCTCTTCATGTGTGAGGGATTGCTGGGTGCGATGCTGGGGCATTTGCTTCCGATTTTCCATCAATTTCGCGGCGGAAAGTGCGTTGCTGTCGCCATCGGCGGTATGCTGGTAATAGCACCCGTGGAGCTTGCAATAGGTCTTGCAGTCGGCGTAATACTGATACTCATCACCAAAATGGTCTCCGTCGGTTCGGTTACCGGCGCTGTCATAGCAGGTACGCTCACGGTGATCGCAAACCCGAAGGATACATATCTGGTGCTGTTTTCAATCACTCTTGCGCTCGTAATAATTCTTACGCATATACCCAATATCCAGAGAATATTGAGCGGAAATGAACGCAGGCTGGGCTCGATAGCCTGGGAGGGAAAAGAAAAGGGCAAATGAAAAACGAGACATCCGAAAGAACGGGATGTCTTTTTTATTTATTTTGAGAGTTTTGTTGAGGTACAATACATGGGTAACAAATAAGAAGCAAGAGAAGGCTCTCCT
>OLSB01000765.1_pt1 | contig 36058 bp, 47 predicted proteins | sample 1672071 | NCBI WGS metagenome assembly OLSB01 (sample SAMEA3136642, study PRJEB25190) | human gut metagenome | biome: human gut; feature: human-associated habitat; material: faeces | place: Austria | collected 2013 | reverse complement strand
TATAACTAACAGCCATTTTGAATCTCCTTTATGAGCTATTTGGCGCTGGATGCAATAATACTAATACAGTATATCACAGATTGACTGAAAAATCAAGAATATGATAAGAATTTCAAACTTCCGGCAAGAAAAATAATAATCTGTTTGAATGGATAATAAGAGAGTTTTCCGGTATCGGCAAAATTCTAATAAACTCTTGCTAACTTTTTTCTGAATTTTGCCGATAGAGCAGAAAAATCCGGCCCTGCCGTAGTGGCAGAGCCGGATCGTTTGTTACATCTCGTCTTTCAGGTAGTCCGCGTAGGGTGCCTTCGAAGTGACGAAAGTATCGAACGTGAACTGTGCGCCGAGGCGGAAGCCGGTGATGAAGCTGTCGAGAGTGGACTCACCGTTGACGGATGCCCAGGCATCGACGTATTGGAGGAACCGTTTCTTCTCCTCGCCGGAGAGCTTATCCGTGAGGAAATCCTCGCTTTCGTTCAGCGTCTGCATATCGTGCTGCACCTTTTTGTTCTGCTCCGAGCTTCGCGCCTGCGGGTCGATATTGCCGTAATAAAACTCTTCGATAAAACCATTCATGGCAGTTTCTCCTTAAATTATTGAGAAACCCGTGCGCACATGCCGTAAAAATGTAGTATTGGTGTCCATCAGCCCCTTCACACCAAACACCAGAAAATTGGAATCGGTGATATTGGTATGTCCGTTAAAATACTTGGACTCCGCACCCACACACATGGAGTGGATGCCGAGGCACACCTCCTGGAGAATTTCTTCCGTGTACAGGTACTTTCTCTGCTTATCGTAGCCGTAGAATTCTTCCTCGCACAGCTTATAGAAATCCTCCATAATGGGAAAGTCCGTGGGGCGCTTGGTGCTGTAATCGGTGGAATCGGTGATTCCGAACCGAGCGTACAGCTTGGACAGCAGAATCTCAATGGTATCAATCTGCGCGTCGTTGAAATCCTTGTAGGCCCGGAAGAAATCTTTCAGGAACGCAATGTGCTGACTTAATCGGGTTACTTTCTTGAAAGCGTCCGGGGCAGTCAAATCCATTTCCTCTGTTCCATCCGACCATGCTTTCGGCTCTAAGGGATTGATGGTGTACTGACCGGACATGAAGTCAATATAGCAGCCGCCCAAGGCTTCACTCAGTTCCTCATACTCGCTTTCCGGGTCCAGGCAGATCACACGCTTACCGGACTCCCGGATGTTGGTCAGAATCAGCTTGAGCAGATAACTCTTGCCTTGACCGGAATTGCCCAGGATCAGGATGTTGGATGTGGTCTTATCCTCCGCGCGGCGGTCGAAGTCCACGAGGATGTTGGTGCCATACTTATCTCTTCCGATATACAGTCCCTGGGGATCGGTCTTACCGGAGAAGTTGAAGGGATACAGATTGGCCGCCGAGCTGGCTGGCAGCACACGCTCAAACTGTGCGCCGAACTGATTGCTGCCCACAGGCAGCACGGAGAGGAAGCCTTCCTTCTGCCGGAGCGTCAGACGATCCACAGAAATTTTGGAACGGGTCAGCTCCATAGCAATGTCGGACTGCAATTCCTTCAGCGCATCCAGATTCTTTGCCTTCAGCTCCAGGAACACGGAGCAGTGGAGCAGAGGCTCTTTGTTCTTGCGCAGATTCGCCAGCAGCTCGATGACATCCTGAAGGTTGCCCTGTGCTTCGATGGTTTCGTTCATGTCATCGCTGCCGGTTTTCAGCTTGTTGCGCCGAGTGGCGTTCTGCACAATTTTCCGCTGCTCGTTTGCTTCCACCAGCCGGTGGTAAATGCGGAGTGTGACACCGCTGCGATCCGCAAGCTGTGCAAGAATCGCCTGTTCCTCCGTGGTGGGCGGATACTCCCGAATGACCCATACGCACCGGTAGGAATTCCCAATGATATAGTGGTCGGTCATAAACTTGATGGTGCTGGGCAGGATGCAGTCAAAGAAATCCTTGGTTCGGATTTCCTCCACCTGCGCCGGAGTCAGCACCTTGGGTCTGCGCTTAAACATGGCGATTCCTCCTTCCATGCCGAAGCGCCAGGCATCCGGCGGCGGACAGCAGAAGGAAGCCAACTGCTGTCATAATCTTAGTCCGTTTCGTCATCTTCATTCACCTCGTAATACTGTTCTCCATCCCCATCGGGCATCTGCTCGCCGTTCATACTGGCTTCAAAGTAAATGGCGAGGAAACGCTTGATCTCTGCTTTCCTCATGCGCCTGACCTCAAAGCCCTGCTCGGAGATGGTTTTCTCAATGCGGTTGGCGGTATCAAATACCTGCTTGTCCTTACTGCCCTTCAACCGGGCGGTAAAGAGAAACTGTCGGGCGGTTGCCATTTCCAACTGCACATTGTCAAGGAAGTCGATGTCTTTCTGGATCAGCTTTCGGATTCTGCTGTTCTGCTCGGCTTCCAACCTGCTTTGGAGGTAAGCCTTGTTATCGTCAAAGCACTCCGAGGAATCCGTGCAGGTAATCTCGATATCCGGGATTGCGGACAGCACCATCATGAGATGGCGGATTTTGATCTGGATATTGACATAGGACAGCACCGAAATATTGGTGGGCGAAACCAGATAAAACAGGAGTTCCCCCTTGTCGGTCATAAGGCCGTATTTCGTGAAGGTCTGAATGCCCATCATGTCCTGCACGGACTGTCCTTTCTTCTTTTTTTGCTGTTTCTCCTTTTTTGCCACAACCGTCACCTCCATTCAAAATACTGCTGCGTGGTAAGAAAATAGCGGGCTGCGTACCGCAGGTAGTCCAGAATTGTGGTTTCATCCATGCGGATGCTCAGAAAGGCAAAGCAGAGGGTTGCCGCCGCTGGCAGCAAAAACCGCAGCTCCACCAACATCACAATGGACAGCAGGGCCGCAATGCCCAGGATTGCAAAATCCTTAAGACTCCAAAACCACATATTGGCGGAGGCTTTCAGGTTTTGCGGATACAAATAGTGCGTCATGCTTGACCTCCCATTGAAAAAGATTCACCCCAGGCATCCTGGCAGAATTCCTGGGGTGTTTGACCGTATGCTTCCTGGATTTTCTCAGTTATCATCTCTTTTATAAGCTGTGCTTCAGCGGCAGTCGGCTCATAATCGAAATACTGATTATTTTCGGGACTGTCGGAGTCGATCTCACATTCCATGCGGAGCGTATCCGCAAAGGGATTGTACCGAGCATACATATTCAGCCATGTTCCGTCATCGTCTGCGGTGTGGATGCCGAATTTCTTGTCCACATCAAACCAGGTTTCCACATAGGCGAGGATTTCCTGCCCGATATCGCAGTCGACCTCCATATCCCGGTCGATGGCGATGTCCCCGCGCTCTAATTCCATGTTTTCTTTCATGTTTACCTTCTTTCCGTGTATTGGTGATGTGCCTGTTCCTGGGCGTAAGAAAAGGGCACCGTCAGAGCGGTGCCCTCCCAGAAGCAGTTTACATTGTTGGTCCTTCCATGATCGGATGATCCATCATTGCCATTTCATACGCAGGCCGGATGATAAGATCAAAACGGGCTGACAGGTAATGCTGATAAAACTGCTTTTGCAGTTCCGTGATGCCCTCTACCCGGTCAATGAACTGAGTGATCTTTTCTATATCGATTCTCGGCACAATCCGTGCGAGTGCGTCATTGCAGTCCTCGTTTTCCCCACGGCTCAGAAAATCGTAGTAGTTGATCTTCCGTCCATGCCGCTTGATTGCAGAAGTCGGGAACTGATAAATTCTGGCATGAAGCTCCGGTTCCTCGGAAAGCACTTTCCGCATAACCTTTTCGTCCGCCTGAGGCAGAAGACAGCTTCCGCAGTCAAACACCGGGGCGATTTCCGTTTCTCCGGTGTTATCATCATACAGAAATCCCCAGTTTCCGTTGTGCCGGTCGAAATTACCCAACAGCGCGTCCGCAACAAACATATCCCAGAAATGCGACCGAAGAATCATCGGGGAGACATACTGCTGCCTGTCGATGGTATCCATGATGTCATCCAGCTCCGTTCCGCTGCCGTTGCTGTCGGAATCGAGAATCGTATTCTTGATGGAACAGAAGTCGAACAGCCGCTTCCCACCGGTAGAAAAGTCCTTGCAGGCACACACGGTTTTCGTTTTGCCCTTGACAGTGTAGCTGCCGAGGATCGTTTCCTGTGCCGGAATCCCCAGCATATTGAAAATGCTGCTGGCAATGTGCTCGCTGATACAGCTATTGGTATAAGACAGTTCTGTTGGCTTCCCGTCCCCGGAGGGAGGGAACTTCAGCATATAGATCTCACCAGCATACGAAACCGCGATCTTACTTCCGTTGGCTCCGTTATAAGCGCGCCCCGGGATGATTCGGCAGCTTGTAAAGTCAATCATTGTTTTCCTCCAAATAAGAATTTCTTCCGCAGATAATCCGCGTGTTCCGGCGTAATCACGCCATCACTGATCTGCGCCATATTGATGCTCCCGTACAGCTCACCCCAAAGGCAGTCCAGGAGGCTGCTGTGGTTTTTGAGGCCTTCCTTATAGGCATCCAGATCGTGCTGTAAATACTCCGGCAGTCCATATTCATAGGCTTGTTCCCGCTGGGACTGATGAATTCCTTCTTCGGTCAGCAGTTCCATTGGCACATTGAGTGTTTTTGCCAGCTTGTATACCGTCTCAGCGGAACACTTCTCCAATTTGGTTTTCCCGCTGCAAATATCATTCAGTGTTGCGTGCGGAACGCCGGACAGAACCGCAAGGCGGTACTTCGTCATTTGGCGCTTAACAAGCAAATCTTCAATCATCATTCTAACCACTCCCACTTCTATTATATCGGCATACCGAAATAAAATCAAGCGGTTTGTGGGGAATCCGGAAGATTTCCTCAACCGGAAGCCTTTGCAATGCTTCGGGTCAGGTTGACCGCTGTGGTGGTGGCGTGGACAACGGACATCATGTTCACTTTCACAGAGCTGTCCAGACCAAACTGCTGGGCAATCCGAGGCACCTCATTGGTCGCCAGCATAATGCCAAGCCCCAGGAGCATATGATCCGGGAAGGTCAGCAGTCCCAGGAACAGCAGGCTGGTCTGCAAGAATGCGGTCAGACAGATCGCTGCCACCTGCTTGCACCATTGATTGAAGCCGTCCGTATATCCTCTCGGGACAGAGAACATATACAGACTGCCGACTGCCATCTGCACCAGCAGAATGCCGCCTCGCTTGATGTTCTGAAAGAAGATTTTGACTACGCAGTAGGCAAAGGCAATGAGACACAGAAGATTCAGCAGTCCGAAGGTCACATCTGCGGAGACCGCAAAACACCCTTCCAGCACCGTCGTGCTTTGGCCAGCCAGATCCAAGGTCTGTCCTCCGGTCAGAACGCTGATGAGGTCACGGGAAAAGGTGTTTTGCAGGCTGATGCAGAACTTGTACAGTTCCACCGGTACAACGCCAATCAGCGAACAGGCAAAAAAGCCCTTCAGGATGTTAATGCTGGTGGTGCGGATATTCGCCCGGCCGCATTGGTATTCGATTGCCACATCAAAAATGGCAACCACCAATCCGGCAACAAACAGCGTCCAGCCAAACAGCGTGAACAGCCGGATCGTTTCTTTGATCCATGGCAGATCGAAGATGTCAGCGCCCATATTGCCCATCATGGTAAAAAAGTCGGCAACAGCGCCATAGATGATCTCATACATCCATTGGAGTATGGAATCAAATATCGAATTGGCAAGCTCGGTTCCAAGAAATTCGACGGTATCACCGATGGCACTGCCAATGCCGGAGATGATATCTCCAAGCCAATCGAACATTGGGTTTCAACCTCCTTTGGTGATAAAATGACCGCCGCAGTCTTTTCTGCGGCGGCACTTGCTTAGATAATCGTCCAGATATACAGGGGTGCAGTCAGCGTGAAGATCAGGCAGGCAAACAGGATACACGGGGCGGCAAACTCAAACTGACCGTGTTTCCGGTACTCAAAGTAGCTGGTACCGACCTTCACGAAGAACAGCACCGCCAGGATCATATCAATGACGGGAAAGACCACATTGTTGACCACGGTCTGCACCTGGGATTTGGCTGCATTCCAGGTGTTCTCCACGGCACCGGCCACATCGCCGCTTGCCGCAAATGCGGTTACACTCATAGCGGTCATCATCAGCGCGACCACTGCAACACAGAGCAGCGTTCTCATCGTTTTCCGTTTCATTTCGCATTACCTCCAATTAATTTCGCAATTTCTTTTTCGGTTACTTTTCGGGTGTGGATATTGAGGTGCTTGCAGAACTGGATGTCCCTGCGCATCTCCTCCGTGATTTCGTCACCGATGATCCACAATTCATCGCAAAGCCAGAGCAGGCTCTGACCTGCCGCGGCGCAGGTGTTGGCATAGGCTTTTTTCTGATACAGCCCGTAAAAATGCGGCACAATTGGTGCGGCGCCGCATCGCAAGGCATACTCCGTATACCATTCTGCCTTGGCAAGGCTTTCGGCTGGGTCGCTTCCAAAGGAAGCACAGATATAAACCTTCTTCATTCCGTCCCTTCCTTTTCTGTTGTGAGTTCGCTCACACGCTCGCAATATACTGCAAAGCGCATCTTATGGTTGCTGCCGGTGTAATAACAGGTCAGCAGGGTGACCATGTCCCGATCAGGCTGAATCTTGATCTTTTCCACCTCGTAGGATTCTATGGCTTTGGTTTCTACAACCCGGTAGCAGAGCGTTTCCCACATGTTGGTTATCTCGACTTCGTCACCCTTTTTGAGAGAAACGATGTTGTAAAAATACTTGCCGCTATGCCACCCCCGGTGTCCGGCAATTACGCAGTTGGTATTGATGCCGCCTACAGGCAGGCTGGTCTGGGAAAGGTGCGCTGCCCCGAGGGAGAGATGGTCAGCGGTGGCTCCCAAATAGATGGGCATTTCCAGCTCAATCTTCGGAATAGAGATCACGGCGAATACTTCATCTTCCAGTCCGAAATCACCAAGGGTGAAGCTGGGCTGCTGGTACGACCAGGGGTCAGTCAAACCGGATTGGCGATCCTCCCAGATCTGTTGGTTATAATCATGCACGGCATCCCATAAATCCTGATTGGGGATGGTTTCCTCCGTGGGTTTCTGCGTGGTTTCCATAGAGGGCAACTCCGAGGGGACAGGCTTTTCAGATGGCTTCACCAATTCGAGGAAGCTGTTTGCACTGTCCTGTAGCCGATAGTCCAGGTAGAAACCACGGATATAGGGGAAAATAAACAAGATACAGCCAACAAAAAAGACAAGGAGCATGACCGTCACAATCACTTTCCTTGTCTTACCCATGTCGCTTCCTCCAGAATCCCACGCCCAGCAGAACGGCTCCAAATACGGCAACCACAAGGATGCCAACGCCTAAGCCCTTGACATACTGCTGCTCCCAGGTGGATTTGACCGGCACAAATTCTATTTCTGCCAGTTCTTCTTCGGTAAGCGGCTGAAGGATGCCATGCTCTTCAATGTGCTGTCCTTCATGAGCAACGAACTGCTGGGCAAGGGCAATACGGCGGCATCCATTGATGAGCTGTATTTGTTCCTGACCAATATGACGGCAATTGAATATATCCGCAACGCTATGAAGCGTGTGCGCAAAAAAGATTCCTCGATCATTCTGGCTTCTCAGAATATCGAGGATTTTTTGATTCCGTCCATTCGGGAATTCACTAAGCCCCTGTTCAGCATCCCGACCCATCAGTTCCTGTTCAATGCCGGTCAGATTAACCCAAAGGAGTATATGGATGCCTTGCAGGTGGAGCCATCCGAATTTGAACTGATCAAGTATCCCGAAAGAGGTACCTGTCTGTACCGCTGCGGCAATGAGCGGTATCTCTTGCAGGTCATTGCCCCTGAGTACAAGGCGGCAATGTTTGGCAAAGCAGGAGGCCGCTGATGAGTGCAACGGTAGCCGCCGCCCTGAAGAAAATTGCCGTTGCCATTCTGACAGACAAAAAAGCATTGAAAACCGTTGGCGGCATCATTCTTGGAATCCTGATTATTATCTGTCTGCCGGTGGTCTCAATCGTCAGCATCCTCAACGGAGACATCCAATTCGATGAAGCCCGCCTCCAGCAGATTGTGGTGCAGAACCTTTCCGCGGAGGAACAGATCCGGCTGCAAGCGGTGGAGGATACGATGTATGCCATCGACACGGCAATGAGAGATCGTGGCTTTGATGCACAGAGAGTAAAAGAAGCGCAAGTGCTTTATGTGCTTGCGCTTTCTGACTGCTCTGAGCAAAGCGGTTTTGTTCAGAAGCTGGTGGGATGCTTTGCGGAAGGTCAGTCTGACAGCCAGCTCATTGCCGCTGTGAACGCAGCTTTCGGAAAAGAGATCAATGCGGAAGATTTCACAAAGATTATGAATACAATCCGGGCTGTGTATATCTCCACCTCAGGCTATGTCGATCCCTATACCAAGAACAATCTTGACCTGGTCACCTGGGCAAAAAATGCCAAGGAAAAAGGCTGGGGTTATGTTTGGGGAACCTATGGCTCTGTTCTGACGCGAAGTCTCTATAACGCAAAAGAGGAACAGTATCCTGATGAAGTCGGTGGGTATGCAGACTTTATCAAGTCCCATTGGCTGGGCGGCAGAACGGCAGACTGTGTGGGACTGATTAAGGGTTACGGATGGCTCGACCCGGATGACCATGAAGTTCACTACGGAACAAATGGGATGCCGGATATCGGCGCGGATACCATGTATTACAACGCTTCTGAAAAGGGGTCGATTTCTACCATTCCAGAAATTCCGGGGTTGGCTGTTTGGAAATCCGGTCACATCGGCATTTATATCGGAGGCGGTCAGGTCATCCACGCCAGCGGCACGATGATCGGTGTTATTCAGTCTCCTCTCGGTGAAACCGGATGGACGCACTGGCTGAAAATTCCGTATATCACTTACCTGGACAGCAATGTGCCTACCGCCGCAAATGAACAGCGGATCTGGGACACGCTCTATGCGAAAATCGGAAATCCCTTTGGCACAGCCGCTTTGATGGGGAATCTCTTTGCGGAAAGCAGTCTGCGCTCCAACAATTTGCAGGACAGCTACGAACCTGGTCTCGGCTATACCGATGTAACCTACACTCAGGCAGTCGACGATGGGCGTTATGCCAATTTCGCTTCCGATCAGGCGGGATACGGCTTGGCGCAGTGGACGGTTCAGGATCGAAAATCAGAGCTTCTGGCTTTTGCCAATGAGCGTGGGTGTTCCATCTCTGACCTGGATATGCAGTTGGCGTTCCTGTGCAGAGAACTGGAAACAAAGTTCCCGGATGTCCTCGCAAAGCTGAAAACCGCATCCTCCATACGGGAGGCATCCGATTATGTGCTGGTTCATTTTGAAGCGCCATATGATCAGAGCGAATCTGTAAAGGTGAAGCGTACCGGGTATGGCAGCGTGTATTATTCCCGCTACGGTCAGACCCCAACAGAATAAAATACGGAAGAAAGTGAGAGGAAAATCTATGGATAAGAAAAAGCTGAAGCAGCTTGCGGATTATGCCGTGACAGAAGGTTTGGAACATTCCGAAGATGGACGGTGGGCAGTTTCTTACGAGGAACTGCTCTATCATTTTGGGGTGGATGTTTCCGACACCAATGAGAATGGCAAGCTGCTGGAAGAAGAATTACGGCAGCGGGAAGAAATCAACGAGTTGATCATGACGGAAGACTGTATCGAAATGACCTATCATTTGGAATACTGCGAGAACTGTCAGGATGATCCTGCTTCTCTGCTGTCGGTGCTGGGCTGCAACCTGACAGAAGATCACTTCGATCACAGCCCTGTCCAATCTATGTGAGGAAGCTATGGCACAAGGAAAAATGAAATCCATTCACGGAATCTATAAAAAGCACGGCCGCACCGATTTCCTCGATGCGGCCGCTTACTATTCCGACCATGTCCACCCTGACAGCGTGGACAAGACCATCGATGAGATGGAGTGTCGCTGGTATGATTCTTCTCATCAGCAAACCGAAGCTGAGAAGATGGTGCAGGACTATAACAACGGTCTGACCATCCTCAACGATCCCAGCCTTGCCTATATGGATACGGCGGGTAATTCTATCTATTGGTCTTGATTTGTACGGCGCTTTTTTGTTTGCGCGAAAACCCTTGTACGGTGATTGGAGTCCTTTCTCGGCTTGCGCGGGAAAGGACTCCAAATGCTTATCCGAAAATGGAACTGTAATGTAGCTCGTTATCCGTGATCTCCGAACTTTTGATTTCACCCAAATTCAAAAATTCAAAGGAGATCACAAAAATGAGCACAAAATTCTATATCAAAGATGACAATGGTACCTTCCTGTCCATTGATGGGAAAACCCGGTTTTCCTGTTTGGAAGGACAAGCCCTGTATCAGTTCCTCAATAGCGACCAGGGGAAGGCAAGGCGGTTTGATGTTGAAATCAATGATGACGGAGACAGAATTGGGGTCGAGATTGCTCCGGAATGGAGAAAGCGCATCAGAGCGGAAAGAAACCATCAGGAGTATCTGGATCAGCAAAAGGCAGCTTCTGATATCGAATTCATCTCCTACAACCTTCTCGTAAGGGCTAACGAGACTGAGGTTGAAATGATTCAAACCATTGCTGATGAATCTGTTGAGGTGGAGGCCGAGGCAATGAAATCCATAGAAATAAGTATTTTACGCGATGCGTTGAGGCATCTTTCATCAGCGGAATATGCCATTGTATTTGAACTGTTTTTATCGGACAGCCCGCTGACCGAATTGCAACTGGCGAATAAGCTGAATATCACCCAGCAGGCTGTCAGCAAGAGGAAAAAAGCGATTCTTGAAAAACTCAGAAAAAATTTTTGAAATTCACGGTTGTGAAATCTCAGAAAAGTCAGGAATAAGGGATGAGAGGCGAAACAGCCTCTCGCGTACCTTGAAAAATGAATACGAACAAGATGTCGAGGCAAACACTCACCGGACCGTAAAAGGAAAGCTGTCGGACAGAAGCGCCAGGACTCCATGAAAGTGGACGAGCGATTCATTCTGCGCCGAGTCGGAAGATACACAGCATATTTCGATTGGCCATGACTCCGGTGCAGGACTAACGATACTTCTGCCAAAAGCAGCCCGCCGGGAGGCGGGATATGCTGTTTCAGGCTGAAAACTATGTCTGTTACATCATATATGATGCTCGTTCTCTCGAGGCGAATCAGGTCGGGAGAAATATGCTGCGAGATACTCGACATCTTGGAATCCAAAGCTCGAAACAAATGATTTGTGTTTGAGCGATTGAACTACTGTGCAGGAGCAGCAATGCTCCTGCATACCATTCTGTCGCTCAAACGACCCCTTTACTTACAAAAGCAAGGAGAGAAAGAAATGTTTGAAATCACCTATAGCGACAGCGAAATCTTTGAAAACTACCAATACGCAGGGAAAGCCCACAAAGGCGGCACCTACGATTTTACTTTTGAAAACAGATATCTCATCTACCATGCATCCCTGCGCCGTGAAGTCCATTACATTGCAATCGATATGACTACCGGCCTTTCCTCCAGCGTGATCACCAAAGCACCCGGCAGCTATTACACAAAAGAATCCTACCGAAAGCTGATCCCTCACATTCTCTATTCCGTAAAATACACCGGAGATGTGAGATACCTGAACCGATTCGTGGATAAGCCCCTTGAGGTCATTGACTCCATTTTCCGGGTTGTGCTTCCCAACAACGGCTATCACATCCGGGAGGAACAGATCAGCCTTGCAAAGCAGATGTACATCGGCTTTACCGAGAAACAGATTGCGCTTTGCGAAGCGGAAGTCGGAACCGGAAAGACCCTTTCCTATTTGGTGGCAGCGATTGTAGCCAAGCATCATAACAGTAGATACTACGGTCAGAAGCTGCCGGTTACCATCACGACCTCCAGCATTGAATTGCAGAAAGCCCTGGTAGAGCGTGAGATTCCCAATCTTTCCCGTATGCTTCTGGACTATTACATCATTGAAAAGCCTCTGACTGCGGTACTCCGGAAAGGAAAAGAGCATTACCTCTGCCGGTATCGCTTTGAGGATTATCTCAGAAACATCAAGCAGTATCCCGTGAAATATGCCTCCACCATCGAACTCCTCGAGCAGATGGCGGATTTTCGATCCGGAATCGATCTTGACCGTTATCGCATCAACGGTGCGCTCAAGAGCCGGATCTGCCTCAAAGGTTCCTGCTCCGGATGCAGCCAAAGGAAACAATGCGAGTATCATGCATTTGCAAAGCAGATGTATCACCTGCCTGATCTGGATTTTCAGGTTACAAACCACAATATGTACCTCATGTCCCAGAAAACTAAGTCGGATGACCATCCGCCTCTGCTTCGGGAAAGCTGCTTCGTAGTAGTGGATGAAGCCCACAAGTTTAAGGAGGCGGCCGAGGATACCTTTGGAGAGAGAATCAGCGAAAAGGACATTCCCCGCTATGTGAATTCTGTGAAAACATTCTGCTCGCCCAGGGCAAACAGGGACAAGTACAAAGAACACCTCATAAGCCTGATCGCTGAAAACGAAACGCTGTTCAATAACCTTCACAAAAAGCGCCACGATGACGATGTCGATGAAGGCCGTGGCAGCATTATCACCCTGTCGGCGTATCAGATGGGAAAGCTCAATAAGATTCTGCAACTGATCGAGAAAGTTGAGCAGATGAAGATCAAGCGCAACTATGGAATCCCCGTCACCGGCAGTTTCCTTATGACCGCTATCTCTGCAATCAAGAAAGGAAGCCAGTCCACGATCTGGCTGGACACAGATGAGAACGGTGTTCTCTCTTTGTGCAGTACCCCCAAGGATATCAATAATATCCTCCGCCGTAGGGTGTGGGATCGGAATGTGAGCCATGTGCTGACCTCCGGGACCATTTCGGACGGCACGGACTTTACATATTTCAAAGCAGAGAACGGTCTGGATCAGATTCCGAAGCGGATGCTCCTGGAGTCCCGCACCGAATCACCCTTTGATTACGCCAGCCATACACGCTTATACATCCCCACCGCAATGCCAATCCCCAATAACGATGACGATGACTACTTCAAAGTCATTGCGGATGAAATCTACAAAATCATTCAGGCGGCCAACGGCCACACGGCGATCCTCTTCACTTCCTATAAGGCATTAAAGCTTGTGCATGAATTGCTGAAGGACAGACTTGCGGGATACGATACCATCTGCATGACCAAAAGCAATAAGAGTGCGATTGCCGATTTCAAAAGATCAAGAAACGGCATTCTCTTTGCCTCTGGTTCTATGTGGGAAGGTGTCGACTGTGTCGGCGATTGTCTATCTTCTGTGATTATCGTCAGGCTCCCTTTCCCAATGAGAAGCGCACTGATGGAAGAAAAGAAGGATGCCTGCGACAGTGTTGCCGATTTTGTGGACAGATACTGCACCCCCAATATGCTGATCAAGCTCCGTCAGGGCGTGGGCAGACTCATCCGCTGTGAAAGCGATACCGGCATCGTATCCATCCTTGACCCGAGAGCGGCATCGAAATCCTATGCTGCCAAAATCAATCACGCGCTCCATAAGTACCCCAGGGTGAACTCCACTGAGGAAATTGAGCGTTTTATGCGAAGCGTAAAGCACAAAAGCTACTATGCAGAAAAGAAGGAGAAATGAACATGAAGGAGAGACACGCCAATGAAAAAAAGAACCCTTTCAAGCAGGGGCATCGAAACCAGGGAAACCCTTATCCGTATCTTAGAAAGGACCCTTCCTACACTAGCGCAATGCGAGCGTATGATCGTAAAACGGTGTATCCTGCGCATGAAAAGCGAAATCGCCGAAACGGTTAGGAGGACGGAACATGATCGCTGAAAAGCAGACCAAATGCGCCAATTACATCCGGATCATCGCCATTCTGAAAAACCTCCGGGACATCGGAAAGATCAGTCCCAATGAGTATGGCAGAGCCAAAACCTACTACCGAAGGCTCACCGGTGCGGACATCGTAATTGCCGATTAACACAATGGAAATGGTCAAAGAAGTTCCCCAAAAGCTGAAAAATTCTCTGGACTTCTGCGATTCTGTGGATATAATGTGTGTTACCCAGGAGGTTGCGCATAAAAAGTATGCGCAACCTCCCAACCGAGAAAGGAGAGAACAAGATGCCAAAGGCAACGCTGATATCACCGGTATCCAAGCAAGGAATTCAACTGATTCGTGTAGCTGCATACTGCCGGGTCTCTTCTTCCTCTGCGGATCAGCAAAACTCCTACGCAACGCAGATCGATTACTACACCAAGCTTGCGAAGAAGAAAAAGTCCGAGTGGAATATGGTGGAAATCTTCGCCGACGAAGGCATCAGCGGTATGAAAGCCAAAAACCGCCCTGAATTCCAGCGGATGATCCGGATGTGTGAACTGCATCAGATTGACCTCATTGTCACTAAATCGGTGTCCAGATTCGCACGAAATGTAAAAGAAGCGTTGGAATATGTGAGGAATCTGAAACTCCTGGGTGTGGGTGTCATCTTTGAGAAAGAAGGCATCAATACCATGTCCCTCGGCGACGAGATGCTCCTGAACACCTTCACCGCCATTGCCCAGGAGGAATCCAAGGCAATCTCCCAGAACCAACGACTCTCCATCGTCAAAAGAATGGAGCTTGGCGTCTATGTAGACAGCAATGCTCCCTACGGTTTCCACCTCGAAAACAAGCAGCTTGTGGAATACCCTCCGGAAGCTGATATTGTACGGTGGATCTTCCAGGCATACCTTCGCGGAATGTCCACAGCGGAAATTGCCAAGGATCTGTCTGATCGTGGGGTGCCAACAAAGAACGGCAAAGAGAAATGGAAATCCTCCAAGATCTCCTATATGCTCTCCAATGAGAGATATATCGGAGACTGCTGTTATCAGAAAACCTACCGCGGCACGACTGTGCCCTTCAAGCAATCCAAGAACCGTGGCGAGGAAGATATGTACTACGCCACCGGCACCCACGCTCCCATCGTGGAAAAAGACCTGTTTGAGAAAGTCCAGGTGCTTCTCAAAAAAAGAAAAGAACAATTCACCAAAGCCACGACACAAAATATCTACCCTCTTTCGAGCCGCATTCGATGTTCCGAATGCGGCTCTTTCTATCGCCGGAAAGTTCGCAGCGGAGGTGTCAAATGGGTCTGTGCCAGGCACGAAGAAGACTTCAAGGCTTGCAACTCGAACTACTACAGCGAAGAACGAATCTATGACAGTTTCCTGTCGATGGTGAATAAGCTGCGCTTCGGGCAAGAGAATATCCTCGGTCAAGTCATCGCAAAGCTCGAGTACGCTACCCAGCAGTACAAGAGGAATAATAAAACAGCGATGCAGATCAGCCAGAAGATTGCGGAGATCAACGCAACCATTCTGAAACTGAATGAGCTGCGCTCCAAAGGATACCTCGCCCCTGAGATATATCAATCCCAAACCAGGCAGATGCAGAAACAGCTAAACGAGCTGAAAGAGGAACGGCAAGACCAGTTTGAATCCCGGATTCTTGCTATGCTCCAGGAAGTACGGAAGCTGAAGTCTCTGATCGATGAAATCGAAGAACCCCTGGACGAATTCGACGAGAAGCTCTTCGAGGAAATCGTCATGGAAATGAGCCTGAATCATGCAGATGAGCTGACCATTACCCTGCTCGGCGGGCTGAAATTCACAGAGCTGATATAGGAGAAACCGCTATGAAAAAGACACGCTTTATACCATACGGATACACCATCAGAGAAGGTCGGACGGTGATCGAGCATTCCGAAGCCGAAATCATCCGTGAAATCTTCGATGCGTACATCAAAGGTGCTTCTCTGAAGGATATCGCGGAGAGCCTCACCCAGAGGAAGGTACCCTATACCGAGAGGACGGATGTATGGGACAAAGCGAGAATTGCAAGAATCATTGAAAATGCAAAATACATCGGTGATGGAGAATACGACCCCATCATCGATGAGGACACATATGAGGACGCGGTATCCATGAAGGCGGCAAGGCAGCGCAATGTAGTTCAGAAAGAGTGCGAAGGGATCGCCCTGATCCGGAACCGGGTCAAATGTGCGGATTGCGGCAGTCCGATGGTACGAAGGATCTCCTCCAAAAGGAACATCAAGGAGAGCTGGACATGCCAAAACCCGGAGTGCGGGAAACGGCTTCGCATCAGTGACGGTGACCTGCTCCAAAAGATCACCATCCTTATGAACCGCATTATCATGAATAGTGAACTGCTGATCCCAAAGCCGAAAACCAAGGCTGTGGATTCACCGGCTGTTGCAAACCTACAACGACAGGTTGACAATGAGCTTTCCAGAGAGCATCCGAGCGAGGAATACATCGTGGATAAGATCAGCGACATAGCAAGCCAGCTATACAAGGAAACCCAGGCAAAGCAAATCATCGTGGCTCAGATTGCAAGGAAACGGGCTATGATGATGAACCCTCAAGAGAACTTCAATTGCGACTACTTCTCCGACCTGATAGACTACATCTCGCTCTCCAGCTCGGGGGAGGTCAAACTCCACACCAAAGTGGGGACTGAAATCACCGAAGGAGAGAATGAACTATGGCTGTAACAAAGATACCAAAGAAAACCGTTACCCTCATCGAGCCAAAGCGATCCTTCATTGTAGATAAGGCACAGCATCGCCAAAAGCGTGTGGCAGCTTACTGCCGTGTGTCTACCGACAGTGAAGAACAGCTCACATCCTACACCAATCAGATGAAGGTCTATACGGAAATGATTGCCTCCAACAAGGAGTGGGAGTTCGCAGGTCTGTATGCCGATGAGGGCATCTCCGGCACGAGAGCTGACAAACGGCCTCAGTTTCAAAAGATGATCGAGGACTGCCACAAAGGGAAGATCGATATGATCATCACAAAATCGGTCTCCCGATTCGCACGAAACACGGTGGACTGCCTCGACTATGTCAGATCACTCAAGGAGATCGGTGTAGGCATCTACTTCGAGGAACAGAACATCGACACGCTGAAAAGCGACAGCGAGCTGTACCTGGTCATCTACGCAGGTTTCGCCCAGTCTGAATCCGAAAGCATCAGTAAAAACATCACATGGACACACCGCAAGAACTTCGAAGACGGCAAGCCCATCTTCATGTACAGCCGTATGCTGGGCTACCGGAAGGGCGAGGACGGTAATCCCGAGATAGTTCCCGAGGAAGCTGCCATCGTGAAGAGAGTCTTCGATATGTACCTCTCGGGCAAGTCCACCGATGAAATATCAGAAATCCTGCAAGTTGAGGAGATTGTCATACCCGGAAAGAAGCTGACCTTCAGTAAATCCATGATTATCCGAATGTTGAAAAACGAGAAATACTGTGGAGATGCCATTCTGCAAAAGACCGTCACCATCGACCCGATCTCCAAGAAGCGAAAGGCAAACGAAGGCGAGGCACCCATGTGGCTGGTGGAGAACAGCCATCCGGCCATCATCACTCGAGAAATTTTCAATAAAGCCCAGGAAGAATCCGCCAGAAGAAAAGCGAAAGCGCCCGTGTCACAGAAATCAGCCATGACAGCCTCGGGCAAATACTCCAAGTATGCCCTCACGGAAGTCATGATCTGCGGGGAGTGCGGCAGCCGGTATAAGAGGGTCACATGGAACATCAGAGGTAAGCGGAGAATCGTGTGGCGATGCATCAGCCGTCTGGATTACGGCAAGAAATACTGTACCGAATCCATCACGGTGGACGAGCAAGCCCTCCAAAGAGCCATTGTAAGAGCCTTAAACCGATTTCATGTGGAGGATGAAGCGACCTACCTCATGCTGATGAAATCCACCATAGGAGAGGCCATTGGGATCAACGGCAGCTCCGATGAAATCGACCTGCTGGAACGCCGGATCGACGCCCTGAACAAGCGAATGCTTGACCTGGTATCCCTGAGTGTCCAGGAGGGTGACGATGCGGAAAACCATGAGGATGACTTCAAGAACATATCCACACAAATCGAGCAGCTTACCAAACGCATCACAGCAATCCGTGAGAGCGAGAGTGAGAATGGCGATTTCCAAGCAAGGCTCAAGGAAATCCAGGACATCATCGACAAGCGGAGAGAGAATAAAGATATCTATGATGACTCCATCGTAAGGCAGATGGTAGAATGTATCAAGGTCTACCATGACGGCAGGCTCCAGATCATCCTCGGCGGCGGATACGAACTCGAAGAATACCTGGAAAAGTAAAAAGGTGAACAGCGAATAAGCGGCAAAGGCTTATTCGCTGATTCATTTACTCAATAGTCTCATCCATATTCTCGTCGTCGCCGAACTGACCGAGGATCAAGCTCTCGAATTCGTCTGCTTCCTCAGATACATCATCTTCGTCAGGTTCAATCCAGAGAGATACATCCTTGGCATATAATTTGTTCATAAACAACTTGCCCGCACTTGTCTTCTTTTTGCCGTTGTACTCCAAAATCATTGCTTCGGCATAGCCCATTGAACCCGGCCGGCGTTCTCTTGCGGTACGAGTCAACTGCTTAATTGAAACGGCACCAACTTTTTCTGCAAAGGTCTCGTCATTAAGCTGGTTCTTATACACCACACATAGTTTCGCAACTGCATTCATGATATTCGCTGAAAACGAGTTGCTGTCACCTTCCCAGGTAGCAATGATCAGACGAAGGACACGGTTCAAAACCTGATAGCCATACTTTTTGTAGATGGCCTCCAATGTGGAAACGGCGCAGATGTGTCCAGGCGCTCTTTTGGCGGAGATTTTCATACCATAAGACTCAACCAGATCGCGTATCATTAATTGATCTGGATTTTTTGCCTCAATATTTGCCATAAAGATTTCATACGGCAGCAAGGATTTCACGAACTTCATCTGATTCGCAAAAATATCTGCTTCATGGGCATAACACAGATCGTCATAAATCATACACCACACCGGTGTTTCTCGAGAACCGGATGCAAGAGCTACAATTTCGATAGTATGCTGACCGTTGAAAACATAGTTGATTCCATCACGGCGGCTGACCTTCACAGGATTGATTTGGAAGATGTCAAAATTCTCCGCTGTTTTCTCAATGTGTGCCTGGGAAAGGTTACGCTGGTAATCCTGATTGGAAACCAAATTCTTTATGGGAATCTTCTCAAAATGCACATTGGGGACAAAACGATCTAAATCATCCATTTTCATTGTCCTCCATCTCTAAGAGCAAATCCGCTATGGTATTGCTCAGTTCATTCAAAGCTCGAACCAGGTTCCCTTTTGCCTGCGGGGAAACACTGGTCAGGTCTGCGGTGTTCTTTGCCCGTTCAATGGAGCTTTGCCATGAGGGAATCGTCAATGTCAAACTGCTGATCTCTGCATCAGGGTCAAACTCGGGCATATCCTTCACGGAGGGGGCTGCCGGTGTATCGCCGGAAACAGCCTCAAATCTGCTGCCTTGGACAACAGGCCGGGTTGCCTTGTACTGCATAAATTCAGCAGGATTGCGCTCAATTTTCCGATTAATTCTTCGGAGATCTTGGGCTGGAAGCTCGGCCATTTCCATGACATGCTTGTGGGCAATCTTGTACTGACCGGAGAGTATTTTCGGAACAAGCTTTGGTTCTTTCTTCCCAATCTCCTCCAGGGCACGAGTGAAGATGGCGTATTTCTGAACAGTAGCAGCGGATACATTGTTTTCTTCGGCAATGCGCCGGGCTGTCCAATGCCGACAGACCCTGTCTTCCTCGGCTTCACTCATAGCCGATGTGTCAATGGAATGCTGATTCTTCCCAAGCCGGTTGCGGATTCGGGTCACGACCTTCTCATTTTCATACTGCATTCCAATCAGAAATTTGCGGGTTTCCTCGGTAATGTTTCTTCTTCCAAGCTGATTGGCGCAGATCCATGCAATGGCAGCCTCTCGGCATTCAAATTCTATATCCTTTACTTCGAAGGGAATGTCATGACGCATACAGATCTCGTACCGATTATGACCGTCAACAATGACATCGTTCCAAACAACAATCGGATCGCGGCAGCCGTCTGAAAGGATGTTCTGCTCCAACTGTGTGTATTCTCTCTGCCGTAGAGGACGGATCAGGTGCTTGAATTCTTGGTCTATTTTTAGCCTTCGCCTTCCCATTATTCTGCCTCCAAACTATCAACTTCTTGGAGGGTGTTGAGTGGAAAAACGGCAGCGTTTTCCTCGGCAATGATTTCACCGGTCAGCCGATAAGTACACTTGGCGTCCAAATCTGTGACCAGTGCCAGTAGCTGACTGACAAATAAGCTGCTGTAAATCTCATAAGAATTATCCGGCCGCAAAGCAGACAGATTCACCCGATGGGTAAACCTTGTCCGGGTGTCGACACCTTGAATTGCCATCATTTTTGCCGAAGGGCTTACGAGTAATTGGATGTACTTAGGTGTTCCGAGAAGCGCCAGCGTATTGCGATGAATACGAATTCGGTACTTCTTCAAATCAACCGCAATGGTAACCTGCTGCTGTGTCTGTTCACTCACGAATCATTCCTCCTCCCGGCAGAGCGGTCTGACCAGCATCTATGGGAGGAGCCGGATTCTGCCGAACTGCCTTGTTTTCCTTAATTGAGTAGATTGCATATCCATCAAAGATGTTCACCAGCATAGACTGTTTGTGTTCATTGAAAGTCATACCGAATTGGTTTTGCCAACCAATCGGATATACCGGTGTCCTGGATGCCGTTGATTTAGCACCTTCCTCGTCATAAGTTCGCTGATACACTTCGGTGGATGTTAAATCAAAAGCAATCAGGTATTCGCCATTGGCGCGAATGATATTCCCGAGCATCTTATAGCGATGGTCGGGATTCCAATTCATCATGTCAAACATTTTCAGAAAGAACAGCGTGCAGGTTGTCTGCCTCGGTTTTCGTTTACCCTGACTCATAGAACACCACTGGAAGGAACCACGCTCATTTTCCCCGCAGGGACGGAGTGCCAGAATCTTGGTATGAGGATTGATCAGGGCCTGAACGAAGCTTGTATTCGGAAATCGATTCAAGCAAGCGGAATTGACATAGAACTTGCGGTTATTGAAGGTAACTGCCGGTTCATGGGTATGCGCAAAGAACTCTCTGCGGACAACCTGGAATTCCTCCAGATTGAACTCCTCGCTCATCTCGATCAATTCTTCCGTATCATCCAGAACCGGAAGCTTATGCAGCTCCGTATCCGGCTCAGGGGAATATGCTTCTGATGCGAGCCGTTGCTCGGTTGTATCGCTCATATCCTACCTCCTCAAATATCTATGCCTTGCAATTCTTGGGCGATGAAGCGTTTCAACTCATCAAACCCAGTAACACGGAGTTTGTTTCCGGTCTCGAAAAGCTGCCCTTCCAAGCGAAGCATCCAGTCAGCTTCGCTCTGCCGCTGAAGCTCGTCAACAGACTTCTCCTGGGCATAGAACTGTCTGCCAAAAGAACTTGTCCAGGACTCCGGGACCGCACGAATCCGCTTTCCGGAGGGCATAAGCGGCTGCACACTTTCCCCGTCCGCTTCCTCGGTTTTCCCGGATAGCACATTGGGCTTAAAATACGCCTCTGAATCCTGAGTATCAAAGATGTATGCAATTTCGCCATCCTGTTCATAGAGCGTTCCTAAGATACGGTACTTGTAATCAATGTTCCATCCCAGCAGATGAAACATGGTCTCGCTGAATGCAGAAGTCGGAATGATTCTGGGATACAGGATTCCATTCTTCGGTTTCGAGGCCATGACGCTGTTGCGGTTTTCTTTTGTCGTAGGACGGATGGCAAGCTTCCTGCTGATGGGATTGATGAGAATCTCAATGTAATTGTTCTTTCCGAACTTGCGAACACAGGCTGTACTGAACTTCATGAATTTATGATAGATAATGGCGTGGGGATTGCGCGGATTGTCGAAGAACTCACCTCGGGCAACCTCAAAGCCACGCAGATCAAAATCACCGGCCTCCACTTCAAAGCGAATCTCCTCCTCTGGGTGGGGTTCTTCTTCGGCAGAGGCATACACGCTCTTGGAAGCCTGATAATAATCGCCTTCCTTGAAACCGGCCCACCGTGGATTGATAGTTACGAAGCCTTTCAAAACACCATCTTCCACCACACGGATCTCCGGCAGAATGGATTTGTTTCCATACTTGGCGTTATCGAGCATACGCTGGACGGCAATGAAATCGTCCCGGGTCACAATACCCTCGTGATGGTTGCGATAACGGCTCTGCGGACGCTGACCTCTATTCTTTTTGGATTTGTGATTGCGATAGTTTGGCGTAAAGGTCTTTCGGGTCAGCACATCCCCGCAATGACGCTCATTGCGAAGGATCTGCACGATTCCCGAGGAAGTCCAGTTGATATTCCCAAGATAGGACTTGCGACCCAAGGCATTGAATGCATCCGCAATCTGCTGCGTGGAGTAGCCATACAGATACATATAAAAAGCCAGTTTCACTGTTGGCGCCTCGTCAGGATTTGGAACAAGGCAGCCGTCGGCATCGTGAGTATAGCCGAGCAGCTTGGGAGTCAGCGGTATTCCATTATCCAGCCGCATTCGTAAGGAAGATTCCATCGATCTGCTTCGTGTATGGGATTCTTCTTCTGCCATTGTTGCCTGGAAGGACAGCGCAAGCTGAGAGTCATCATTCAGGGAGAAGATCGCTTCGCTCTCAAAAAAGACACCGACTGGCGGATTGCGCTCGGCAAGGTCTCGGACGATTCCGATGAAGTCCACCACATTACGGGCAAAGCGAGAAACGCTCTTGGTGATAATCATGTCGATTTTGCCATGCTTGGCATCGGCGATCATTTGGAGAAACTGCTCACGCTTATTCAGGGATGTACCGGAGATGCCCTCGTCTGCATAGATGTTTACCAGCGTCCAATGGGGGTGCTTTACCACGAAATCTTCATAGTACCGTTTTTGTAGCTCAAAGGAGGTAGTCTGGCGGACATCATCCGTGGAGACGCGGACATAAATGGCGACCCTCTGAGGGACATCATTGTCATAGTAGCTTGTCTGCTTGGCTTCCGGTATGTAGTCATAATTGTCAGGATCGATCTCAACATGGATGCGCTTTCTCTGCTTTGCTTTGGCTCTTTCCTTTTCGAGCCTTCTGCTTTTGTCAATCATTCAATAATCTCCTCTCAGACTCATCATCATCGGGGAGGCAAGTCCAGCCCTCTGGAAAGAAGTCGGTGTCCTTCATGTCCTCTTTGTAGTAGGACGCAAGTGTAAAAATATCCTCGGAGATGAAATAGATGCCAACCGGCTTTGGAAGCGTAGCAAGCATTCTGGAGAGAATTGTGATCTCATAAGGCTTCTTCGTAACATTGGAAACCTTTTGGGTGATAATCAAATCCACCTTGCCATCCATACAGTCTTGGAGAAGCCTGCACCATTCAGGAGCATTTTCCATGTTCGGTGCGGTGGAACCCTCATCAATATAGAAATCAACCAGTTCCCACTTGGGACATAAGCCAATGGTGTCGATAAAGCCCTTCTTGTGAAAATCAAGATAGTTGTCGTATCTTGTTTGATTGAAATAGCGAATGTAGATACCAACCTTATACGGTCTTGACACAAGCGGTCGCTCTCGGCGGATAGAGTGCAGCCACATCAGATGCTCGGCGATCATTTCAGCTTTTTCCGTGTCGCCGTCAAAGATCATTGAAAAGTGTGGTGCGGTTTCAATCTGTGCCAGTTTCGCATGAATATCTATCTCTTCCATTGAGAGTCCTCCCATTTGTGGTATACAAATTAAGCCTGAGATTATTGTAATTCGGGCAAGCCTTATATTGAACTAACCAGGAGTCAAGTGGTTAACCGCTGGTTTATAATCCGTGCCAAAAAACAAAAAAGACCGGCAGAGAGTATCTGTCAATCTTACATCGGGGATTGGATTGTGGGATAAAAAAGGATTGAGATGAATAAAACCGTTTGACTTTGCACATAATATGTACTATAATGGTAGTGCAAGGAGGCGAACACTATGGATACAAACATGACTTTTCGAATGGATTCTGAGGTGAAAGCACAGATGAGTGCCATCTGCAGCCAGTTGGGCATGACCACTTCCACTGCTTTTAACATCTTCGCCAACGCTTTTGTGCGGGCAAAGGGAATGCCTTTTGCGGTTACGATTATGGAAGAACCCACAAAGATCTCCCACGAAAAAATGCTGGCAGATACGGATCAGTTGCTTACAGAATTTGCCCCCGATTATAAGAGGATGGCAGAATGATCTGGATATCAGCAGAGGATGTCATCCTGATCCACAGCCGGGTCATTGAAGGCAGCGGTGGCTTGGATGGACTCCGGGATCGGGATGGATTGGAGGCGGCTGTTTCTGCTCCGATGCAAACCTTTGACGGAAAGGAACTCTATCCCACGGATCTTGAAAAGATTGCCCGGCTTGGTTTCGGTCTTGCATCCAATCATGCTTTTGTGGACGGCAACAAGCGGATCGGTGCCATGATGACACAGCTTCTTCTGAAGTGGAATGGTTATGATTTGACACTTCGCTCTGGCGAGCTGGCAGATATGTTCATCGCAATTGCCGCTGGCACAGCAAAAGAAAAGGATCTTCTGGACTGGATTTCCAAGCATTTGCGTTAGGGCATTCTTCTGCCCATCTATTTTCAGATGCATACAAAAAGGGCGGCCAAAAGCCGCCCCAAAAGCACATTACGGTGTCTGCAATGTAGCAGCCACCGCTTTTTTGTCAAAAATACAGGCCGGGCATTGTGCCAGACCTGTTAGAAAAGATAGTCATCTTTTTTCATACGCATTGTGGTTTTCAATTCCTTGACGATTTTAATAATAGAATCTATCTCTGCCGGTGAGCAATCCGCGAGCAGATCCTTAAACTCTCCCTGATAGATTCCATTCACCTCGGGGGTGTTAGGACGGAGCAGCACATCAGCAGAAACCTGCAACGCTTCCGTGATATATACAAAGGTAGAAAGGCGAAGCTTGGTTTTACCATTCTCAACCTCACTCATATGCGGAACAGAGATGAAAGCCTTTTCTGCCAGTTCTGCTTGGCTCATGTTCTTTTCAATACGGACATCCCGGATTCTGGCTCCGATTGCCTTGTATCTTGCATCTTCAAGTTCCCGCATGGGCGCCTCCTCCTTTCGTCATATAGCTTATGGATTATTATATAAGCTATGCCTGATAAAAAGAATAAGGCTAAGATGAACACTTAGGGCATACCTTATAATGGAAACATCTAAATTTTTTTGGAGGTTTCTATTATGCAAATCAATTACATCCTTCTCGGACAGAGAATCCGCGCCATCAGGACAAAGAAAGGTATCTCCCAAATGGAACTTGCAGAACGAGTCAATCGCTCTGCGGCGTACATGAGCTATGTGGAAACTGCGTATAAGTTTTGCAGTCTCGACACGCTGGTTCGGGTGGCAAATGCACTGAATGTTTCCACGGATGACCTGCTCGTTGACAGCCTCACGAACACCATCAAGGTTTCCAACCATGAATTCGCGGACATCCTCGCTGATTGCAGTGATTATGAACTGCGAGTCCTGCTGGACATGGTGAAGGCAGCAAAGCAAGCCATGCGTGAATATAAGCACTTGCTTCGATCCTCACGAGGTTAATTATATGGGTCGAAGCGCACCTTTGGAACATTCCGAAAGTCAAGGCTTAAACCTACAGTTTATGAAATGAAAACTACATAAACCAGCGGTGAAATGAAGAAGTGCCCTCGAAATGTTCGTTTGCGAATACATTTTCGGGGGTTTGCGAATACATTTCTCCAAATCAAAAGACAATAGCAAAAATGATTGATATACTTACACTCGGAAAGGTGGCACCTGAATGATTTACTACACCGGCGACATTCACGGTCAGAAATATCAGATAGAGTGCTTCTGCAAGCGCTTTAAGCCAACAAAGGATGACACTATAGTGATCCTTGGGGATGTTGCGGCAAATTACAGCCGGGACGAAAGGGACACAGAGCTGAAGCAAGCCCTGAATAAGCTCAAACCCACGATCCTATGCATTCACGGAAACCATGAGATTCGTCCGTGGAACATCCCTACTTACAAAACAAAGATATGGAACGGCGGGACCGTATGGTATGAGGAAGAATATCCCTCTGTATTATTTGCCAAGGATGGAGAGATATACGATCTCGAAGGGATTCGCCACATAGCCATCGGCGGAGCATACAGCGTGGACAAGTTCTATCGCATCGCTCGTGGATACGGCTGGTGGGAGGATGAGCAGCCCTCTGCCGAGATCAAGCAGTATGTGGAACAGAAGCTTCAGGAGAACAAGATCGATGTGATTCTCTCCCATACCTGCCCATTCAAGTACGAGCCTGTGGAAGTGTTCCTCCCCGGCATTGATCAAAGTACGGTGGATACAAGTACAGAAAAATGGCTCGACGCCATCGAAGACACCACCGACTATATTGCATGGTTTTGCGGGCATTGGCACATCAACAAACGAATTGATGACATGCACTTTCTGTTCCATCAATTCGAATCCAGTGAAGCGATTCAGGAGATTGCTATGGCAAGACGATTCTCCAATTAGAAAGAAGGAAGAACGATGAGTAAGGTTTTCTTCACCGGTGATCTGCACTTCGGGCATGAAAATGTCCTTGCCTTTGATCACCGACCCTTTGAAACGGTAGAGGAAATGGATGTGGAGCTGATCCGCCGGTGGAATCACAAGGTCAGCAAAGGTGATCTTGTTTATGTCCTTGGGGACTTCATTTGGAAGACGAGAAACGAGGATGCGCCAAGCCTCATTAAAAGTCTCAATGGTCAAATCATCCTCATCAAGGGAAACCATGACCGTTTCCTTCACAACGCCAAAGCCAAGGAAGCTCTGGCAGGTTTGAAGGACTATGACGATATCGGTGTGACCTTGGAAGACGGCACGAAGAAAAGAGTCATTCTTTCCCATTACTTCATCCCCATGTACAACGGCCATCGCCATCAGGCAATCCACCTTCACGCACACTCCCACTTCACGGATGAAGCGGACTTCGAGGTTGACTATGCCGCATATCTGAATGGCATTGGATGCCGAAACGAGATATACAATGTGGGTTGTATGTACTGGAATTTCGAGCCTGTGACTTTGGACGAGATTCTCGCACAAGGAAGGACGATCCGTCCCAACTACGGCGAAAGATCTCCCGAATACAATGTACAGTTCCCGTGGGAAAAGAAAGCAGTCTCCGATCCCGATGACATCACATGGAATGTGTTTTATCACGACTGCAACAGCGGTAAGATTGACACCTTTAATATCTTCGATCACGGCAGCTTCCGTGCGTATGTGAAGAAGGCCGCAAAGAAGTGCCAGACCAAGGATGAATTCGCAAAGAACCTTCGCAGTGAGCTGATGTATTACTTCTGGTCAAAGTGCGAATGGGAGGTTGTGATCTCGCCTTGGATCTCGTCTCGAAAGAATGAAGATATGAAGGCAGATGTCTGTTGGCAGGTCATGAACAATTGGGATGTGTTCCTGGACTATGTCTGGAACAACAAGAGGAAACTGTAACCATGGCAAGATTCTATCGGCTGCTGCTGGATGACTACTCGGCAGCATCTTTTACAAGCTTTGATAAGGACTACTTTGGAACCCTGGAGGACATAGACGGATTCTTCAAGGCAATCCGGGAGGACGAGGACACGGTAGAACGGTTTCAGGATATCCTTTCCGTCTACGATCAATACCTCGCCGGGAATAAGAAGGTCACGCACAATGTGGCATACCGGGATGTGCCGTTCCTTGTTCCTGCAAAGGTACTTGGTGCGGAAACATCGGTGCTGACCGATCACTCGTGGGAGCATGTGAACACCTGGGACTGTATCTATAAGGTGAAATGCGACAGGGCAGAAAGCAAACACATCTGGTTTTCCTGCCACGGAAGCTACACCCGATGCATCCAGACCAGGTTTACAAACCTGCTCTACGAAAGTGCGGCCGGCAGCTTTGTCAGCCATGACGGTTGGACATGGGGCTTTCCGCACCAATTGGAATACGAACCTCCGATCACTGAAAGCCAATTGTATGTAGTCGAGAAGTCCTTCAAGAATAAAGCGGAAGCAATGGCAGATAGAATCAACTTCATCCAAAATCCCGATCCCCAATTCGACAGCGTTTTGGATGATCTCTTCGGAGATGATTAAGGAGAAATGAAATGAGTGAGAACCTCGTCACAATGACCATCGAACTTGATCAAGAGGTGTATGATCAGGTATCGGAGCTGTTCCAAAGTCTCGGGACCACAATCGAAGATATGGCGGTTGCTTTTCTCAAGTTCTGCGTCATTCCGGAGAATCTGCCGCTGCTCAAGGCGTATTTGGGCATAGAAAATGCACCTGCCGAAGCAGGTGCAAGAATGGAATTACATCATCGGGTTTTCCAGAAGGTCTTCGATATCGCAGCCAAGCACACGGGATAGTTTGTAGAGTATCCGTGCCTGGGCTTTGTCGATATCATTTCCCCGCTGCTCATACATCTGAATGTTGCGCAGATTCACGCCGGACTGCTCCGCAAGCTCCGTCTGGGACAAGCCGCGGTTCTCGCGGATTTGCTTGAGTTTGGAATCACCTTCGGCAGCTTGATACAAGTCTTCCATGGTATCGATGAAGTTTGTGATGTCCATTTCATGATATACCGAATACATGCCAATGATCTTGGAAAGCGGAATCCGCTCGAAGATGTCCTTGAAACGGCGACCGGAAAACCATTGGTATTCCGCAACAGCCCAACCGGCCCAATACGCGGGGGAGCAATCCTCCGCGTGAGTAGGTTCCGGCAGTTCCTTTCTGCCATATGCCTTCAAAATGACTGCCCGAGCAAGCTCAACACCGGACATGCCTGCAACATAAGCAGGATTGCCACGCTCAAACTGTTCGGCATAGCCTGTGTTGATAAACAATGCCGTAATCCAATCCGGCTTTAGTTTGCAGTCGTTGATGGCATAGTCGAAGAAAGAGGATAACCGATCCTTGGCATTACTCAAATAGGATTCGCTGTATGCGTGGGTCATCGCCAGCCATCTCCTCTCTCAAGATATCAAGCACAAAGATATCGTCCCGGTAGGACTTGCTCTTCTTAATTTCCTTACGATAAGTGTCCCTCGCTTTGGTGTCTCTATCCAGGAACTTCGGATAATAGACACTCTTGCTGACCGGATAGGCATTGATGAAGTGAAGATGATCAAAACCCTTTTGAGAAATGACAACCGTCTGTTCTCCCAGCTTTCCAAGCTTCAATGCCTTGTTGAGGCTTCGAAGCGGCAGGGTGTTGGATACAAAGGACTCTGCATACTGGAAGTAGGAATCGTCAGCCCGGTAGCCGATGACAACATCATAGCCGGTTAAATCAATCGAATAGTGGTCGATGATGTAGTCCCTTGCATCGATGGCGACCTCGGAGTCCAGCTTGAAAGTACGAAACTGAAGCAGCAAAGCGATCCAGTTCAGGACGGTATGATTGCCGTCCAACAAGTTCAGTACCTTCAGCCCATCTGTGTCAAAAGCATAGCTGTTGACAAAACCATCTGTGTTCTTTTTGCAGGCCCACTCACGAGCCATCTCGTCCACTTTTGTGCAGTAGAAGCCCATGCCATAGTCGTTGTGGGGATTGCCAATATGAATATCCGGAACCTCAATGATGTGGTCAGTTCCGTGAAGCAATTGGATGACGCTCATAAGCGGCACCTCCTGTAACATTGTGATGATACAGATAGATTGTATCATTGTGATGATAGTTTGTCAAGCGGTTTTAGAAGGAAATAAGAAATGGAGAAAAGATATGCAAGCATTAGGACGTATGAAATCCATCGAAACAATGGAACGGATCACCCGCCAGAAGTTCTGCGACAACTTCGATGAAATCCTCGACAGAGTAGACAAGGAAGATATCGGGTTTGTGATTCTCAACAACGAGGGAAAGGATGGACATGTTCTCTGTCCTGCTCGATGGTTCCAAATCAACTTTAGCGATGACTTGGGGTGTATTATTAACAGTGCACTCAGATATGCCATACATAGACACACATATATGCCCGGTGTTGTGGTTGCGTTCATCCGCGAGTACATCAACATTCTGGATCGCAGAACGATTGAAGTCGCAATCCGGGATATCGAAGAAGAACTGAAACTGGGTGGGGTGGATGATTCCACCATGTGGATCGAACTGAAAGACGAACTTGTTGCCCGTCTTGCCACTATCCAACCGCCAGAAGAGAAATGAGTTGATACTATGACCTATGTATTATCCGACATCCACGGCAACCTGCGGAGATTTGAGTCTATTATGAAGCAAATTGATCTCCAATCGGATGATACAATGTATGTCCTCGGAGATGTTGTCGACAGGTATCCCGATGGAATCAAAATTTTAAGGCGAATCATGAAGATGCCCAATGCAAAGATGCTGATGGGCAACCATGAGTATATGATGCTTCAAGCGATAGGACATTGCCGGGATGCTGCTGATGAAAGAGTAAATACCAATTGGAAACAGAGAAGACATTGGTATCAAAACGGTGGTAGAGTCACCCATGAGCAGCTCAAGCATATTCGCCTGGATGCCCGAGCTGAAATCTTCCGTTTCATACGGCAGTTGCCAGTAAATATGGAAGTCACCGTCAACGGCATCAAATACAAGCTCGTCCATGCCTCTCCCGTGGAGAACTATATGTCTTCCTATTGGTACAGCCGAGATTACAAGGATCAGAGAGAGTTTGCCGTATGGGAAAGATGGGGTAAAACGAAACCCATTCCCGAGGGATATATGATGATCTTCGGTCATACCCCCACCTGCTATTTCCAGAATAAAGAGCCATTGTGCATCTGGAAAGGTGATAACGCCATCGGCATTGACTGCGGCGCTGGATTCGAGGACGGACGGCTCTCGTGCCTTCGCCTGGATGATATGCGAGAGTTCTATTCAGAGTCGTGACAGAGTGAACTACAGGTTCAATGACATCCGGTGCAAAGAACTTTATAATTACTACAGAAAGAAATCAATATGACGAGGTGAAGAAAATGAATCTGAAAGAAGCATTCCGTTATCAGAACAAGCTCCAGTCCTTTATGGATGAAGCACAGGAAATCCTGGACCGCGATTCCAATGTCACAAAGGTGGAAAACACCTATCTGCGGCACAAGGTCATGGCAGAAGCCGAAGATGAGACGGTAGTCGCTACTCCGGATACGGAGTATTACGAGAGAATCACCGGAATTGCCCAATTCCTGTTGTATCTGCTCGGCGAGAAGGAGGCTTTGTTTGCAGCCATCCGAAAGGCAAAGGATGCGCTGGACATCGACATGGACAGCGAGGTCAGCCTCAATGCCGCCCGACAGAGCATTGCCCGCACATTTAAGCGGATGAATGATCTGCGAAACTCTGAGCAGACCATTCCCAATGGGGGAACCGGATACCGGTTTAACGCAGAGGGAAATCAGATTTCCTATCGCTGCGATGTGAAGCGGGTTACCACCATCAACTATGACCGGAATGTCATCCGCAGAGAACTGAGCAAGCTGAACAAGTCTTCCGATGAAACCTCCGCGAAGCTCGACCTGTGCCTCGTTACATCCACGGTGGACTACGAACCGCCCTTTGATGTGAACGACAGCTTTGCAGATGCGTTCGAACGTTTTATGGAGAAAGCCGGGGCATAACATCCCGGCTCAGTCCGGCTATTTTGGGTGCGGCAAGATAAGAGAATACGGATACCGGTTCAGGTGCAGATGAACTATAATGCTGCACATTTCCGAAAGGATGGTACGGATCGGCTCACCTAAGAGCCTCAATAAATGGAAGTCACTCTTCTATTCCAACCCCGTCAGCACATCCTTACGAGAGAACCGTTCTTTCTCTATTCGCACTTCTTGATTTCGCACTTACATCTCAATTGAAAAGATTCTAATACATGCTTGCTTGTTACAAGCTCAACTACAGATCATTGTCTGTTATCCCGAGAGCGGCGATGAACGCATGACTTGTCATGCTGCCAACAAAGCAAACGGGGCAAATGGTTGAAGTTGCATTGGACTCTTGCCGTATCCAAAATGGCCGGAAAAATGATTTGAGCAGCAGGACTCAGCCTGCTGCTCGCCAAACATATGCAGTTGTACTTGGGCGGGAATCAGGATTTGTTCCATAGGAACCTCAAAAAGAGTTCCAAGTGCGTACAGATTATCTACAGTGGGAAGGCTTTCACCCTTCTGCCACTTATAGATGGCTCGGGGTTCTTCAAAACCGAAGTAGTTTTGCAGGTCTCGAACGGTCATGCCACGCTCCAGGCGTAAGCGACGGATGTTGTCTCCTGTGGCCACAAGGTCAATCACAGGAAATGCTTTCACAGACATAGAAAACGCCTCCTTCATGAGTGTGATACTATAAAATAACAGAGGAAGTTCGAAAAATCAAGAGGCAATTTGCACGGAGAACGGTTTTGAATAAAGAAATGTACTTAAAAATCAGAAAACCATCGTTGCGGTATGACTACTTTCTGTTCTTCGACACCCCTGAATATCTTGCAGATCAGCTATTCATCAAACAGAAGGTTCGGGTGTGGTTTAATCAGGAGTATGCGAAGGAAGGGTCACCTTTCCTGGCGATTTTTTGCCGTGTTAAGAAGAAGGATAGCGCCAAGTTCTTAGCTGCCCTTGATGCGCTTAAGAATAAAATGATCCTCTGCGGTTATCCGGAGTACGAAGCTGAAGTTCAAAAGATGATTCGTCATTTGGAAGAAGCGAAAGGAGATGCACAAACCAATGAAAATGATACCTCTCGAGAAACAGAGCAAGCGGGAACAGCGGAAATTTCATGCGGATAAGCGCGGCTCCTGGAACGGAATCAAGCCGACCCCCCGAATCGTGGAAAGTAGAAAAGTGTATGACCGAAACCGAATTCGACAAGCAGATCGTCGAAACGCATGTGAGTGAGTCCGATTAAATTGGAATGTGCATACCGAGGCGGTTTTTTACAAATTTCCGGTGAACACATCCACCAATTCAGAATGCAATTCGAGGAAAAAGATGACACTGACAACAAAAGAAAAGGCAATGTTGCTTTTATCACTCCTGCACAAGCAAGGGAATAGTGGAAAGATGATTACAGACAGTTTGCTTGCAAATGGAACAATCCATAAGATCAGGATGGATGAAAACCGAATTGAAATGGTAGTGGAGACAGCAGTGCAACTGGAGATCAGCCACAAGCGGCTGTTCAAACTGCTGATTGATAAAGACATGACTCAAAGGGAGCTATCAGATCAATCAGGAGTCAGTTATCTCACCCTCACCAAAATGCGTAAGGGTGAAGGAACAATAAACACAGTTGTTTGGGACAAGATATGCCGCACATTGAATTGCGATGTGAGTGACATTTTGGAAATTGTTCCATATGGATCATGAGGGATCAATGTCGGTTTATTAAACGAGAAGATCATCGAACTAAACATATATCTTTTTCGGTTCGCAATTGAAAAGACAAGAAATGCCTCCGACCACAAAGGACGAAGGCAAAAAAGAATATAAAAAAGTCCGAAAAAGCCTTGTCACAAGCGGATTTTCCTGAAAATCCCGTGATATCTTTTTCGGTGCTACGAGCCAACAAGTAGCACCGAAAAAGATATCGGTGCCAAAAACCCAAGAGCCGCAACGGTTCTTGGGTTTTTTCGTGCCATTTTTCAAGGTGGAATTCAAAAGATATCATTTCCTAAAAACGGCCTTTGGGGAGGACTTGAACTACCGACCCAGGCTTTCAGGATTTTGCGGACTATTTCGCAAGATCTGCCCCTTTTTTCGTTTCCGGATTTGTTAAATGTTTGTGTCTTGGAGGTTGCGCATAAAAAGTATGCGCAACCTCCATTTTTTGTTTTGTACTCCCTCCCTTCAAACCGGGGATGAGTAAATAGATATCATAAAGAAGGAGTTGGTGAGATATATGACTGCGAGTTCTGAGATCCGTAAATCAAAAGAAGAAATGTGACTGGAGGCCGTTCGCGTGTGTAAACACAAGAACGGCCTGTTTTTGTTTTATGCGAACAGCCTCCCTGGAAGGAGGTTCGTTATGTCCGGTTCCGTGAGTCCGCTCCCCTGGACTGGAAACAAGGGGTGTATCTATACGACCATCGATGCGTTCATGCCTCCCCACAGAACCTATGTGGAAGCCTGCATGGGCAGCGCAGAGGTGTTCCTGCGGAAAAAGCCGGTTGAAAAAGAAATCATCAATGACTACAACGGCGATCTGGTTCGGTTCTTCCGAGTCCTCCAGAGAAATGAAAATCTGGAAAGACTGATCGGTCGGCTGTTCCTGTCATTCAATTCGGAGCAGATCTTCAGAGCCAATAAAGCACTGCTTGCTGAAGTCCCGAATATTCTGGATGATCTGACTGAGACATCGGTGATCATAGAGAACACGCAGTGGAATGACTTTGATCTCGCTGTTGCTTTTTATGAGAATCAGGTGTTCAGTTTCTCTTCCACCGGGAAGAACTTCGCCATCACCAAAAAGGATATGACCAAGAGATTCGGCAGGCTGATTGCAGCGTGCGCTCGGCTTCGTAACGCTACCATAATGCACAGGGACTACAAGGATTGTATTTCCTACGGTGCCGGTGAAGATGCGTTCATTCTGCTGGACCCTCCGTACAAGGGTACAGAGGATTACTATCAGAAGTCGAGCTTCGGCAGCGATGAACACGCTAAATTGTTTGGGTTTATGAATGAAGTGCATGAGCAATTCCATGGCTCCTGCAAGTTCCTCATCACCTACAACAACGATCCATATATCCGGGAATTGGCGGATCACTATGGATTCGATTCTTTCGTGCAGGAGCGTCTTCACAATATGCGCCAAGCCACAAAGCCGGGTGATATGTTTGAGGAACTCCTGATCGGAAACTATGATCTGGTGAAACAGGCAGAGATCAATAATCATTTCCTGCTTGAGCAATCCCGGCAAATGACCCTGTTCGATTACCAATACGATTATTGAGAAGGAGGAAAAATAAGTGGAAATAAAAACTGAGATTACGATATCATTGCCGCCTATGCTGGCAGCCGCACTTGGAATCACCGAAGATACCTTGTTCGAGACTTATTTTGACGGTAACTGCCTCAGAGTGAGGACTCTGGATGAGGAAGAAGTGGAAAGTGCAATACTCGCCGGTCTGGAGGATGCGTTCGATGATTGAGGCAATTATCCATTATCATGATTCAACGCTCATTGAGGATGGTTATGACGATCCCTTTACCGTGGGCAGTTCCTTCCTCCGTGACTACGCCTGGGCAATTGAGGACGCTATCGAGAAGGATCGCCGTCTGGATGATCAGGACATGGCGCAGTATTTCCATGAAGATTCCGGTCTCAAAAACAAGCTGGCTTCTATGGTGTGGGGTGTGGAAGTTTACAGGGGTGAACTCTTCGGCAAAATGAACAATACGACCAGTTTTGCGAGCTGACAGCGTTTACGACCGTCCGAATGCAGGCACAAAGCGACCGGATCAATTACCTGTATGACTACGGCGATGGCTGGGAAGTGTCGATCGAACTCACGCAGGATTATTATGCGAACGACCTTGAAGGACAAGATGGTTCTGTAATACGCGCCGTTCTGGATGGCCACGCTCCGGTTTGCGTTGCAGCAGACGGACTTCCTGTTTTTGATGATGTTGGAGGAGTCGGTGGTTACATCGATTTTCTGACAACAATCCATCGGAGCGAGGACGAAGAAGAGCGAGGACAAGCTCGTGAGTGGGCAAGCTCACTTGGATGGACTGGACGAGCGATCAAACCGCAGAATCTCCTTTGACGATTTGAGGTGATATCTTTTTCGGTTCGCAATGGAAAGAGCAAGAAAGACCTCCGACCACAATGGTCGAAGGCAAAAAGAATATAAAAAAGTCCGAAAATGCCTTGTCACAAGCGGATTTTCCTAAAAATCCTGTGATATCTTTCTCGGTGCTACGAGCCACAAAGGTACGGTAGCAATGATACAAATTGCTACCGTACTTTTTAATTATTCCCTATGAAAATCCCTTGGTATAAAGCCAAAAGCGAGGTTAGTGGGTTCACATCAGAACCTGCCAACCTCGCTT
>OLSB01000760.1_pt1 | contig 36101 bp, 50 predicted proteins | sample 1672071 | NCBI WGS metagenome assembly OLSB01 (sample SAMEA3136642, study PRJEB25190) | human gut metagenome | biome: human gut; feature: human-associated habitat; material: faeces | place: Austria | collected 2013 | reverse complement strand
GACGTCAAATCATCATGCCCTTTATGTCCTGGGCTACACACGTACTACAATGGCTGTAACAGAGGGAAGCGAACCAGTGATGGTAAGCGAAACCCGAAAAGCAGTCACAGTTCGGATTGAAGGCTGAAACTCGCCTTCATGAAGCCGGAATTGCTAGTAATGGCAGGTCAGCATACTGCCGTGAATACGTTCCCGGGCCTTGTACACACCGCCCGTCACACCATGAGAGTTGGGGATACCCGAAGCCTGTGAGCCAACAGTTAAACGAGGCAGCAGTCGAAGGTAGAATCAATGATTGGGGTGAAGTCGTAACAAGGTAGCCGTATCAGAAGGTGCGGCTGGATCACCTCCTTTCTAAGGAGAAAGAAACCAGGTTTTAATCAAAGTTTGTTATTTATTTTTCAATGTACTCTTTAAAAGTACATTGAAATTTGTATATGGGGATATAGCTCAGTTGGCTAGAGCGCCTGCCTTGCAAGCAGGAGGTCAAGGGTTCGACTCCCTTTATCTCCACCAAACAAACACCATACAGTAATGTATGAAGATGTTTGAAAATTCGAAATAAGTTTCGAGTAGTACAAGGAATATTGAATAAATTATTTGAGACTATACGTTTGTATGTCGAAAAGGATTTATGATAATATGACGATGTAATACGATGAAAATTATTTTGAAGGAAGCACATTGAAAAATATATAGAAGAAAAAAAGGTAAACTAGATATTCAAATAGTTATTAAAACTAGTGTGAATACAATTAAACCGATTAATAATTGAGATAATGTTAAACGTTTTTAAAATTATTAACAATGAAAAACAATAATGACATAAGATAAACGAGTAGTGCAAGGCGAACGAAGAAATTTTTATAAGATAGTACGTTGGTACATCGAATAAAAATTTACTGAAGTTCAACGAAGTAATACGAAGTTTAGCTGAAGTCAAAGGTTAAGCTACAAAGAGCGTAGGGTGAATACCTAGGCACCAAGAGCCGAAGAAGGACGTGATAAGCTGCGAAAAGCTTTGGGGAGGAGCAAATATCCATTGATCCAGAGATATCCGAATGAGAAAACTCACTTGAGAAAAATAACTCAAGTATCCATACATGAGTAAAGTAGTGTATGAGAAGGGAACGTGGGGAACTGAAACATCTTAGTACCCACAGGAAAAGAAAGAGAAATCGATTCCTAAAGTAGTGGCGAGCGAAATAGGAAGAGCCCAAACCATGAGTAGTAATACACATGGGGTTCGGACCACAATATGTTATAGACAATTCTAGTAGAAATGTTTTGGAAAAGCATACCATAGACGGTGAAAGTCCGGTATATGAAAGGAAAGTCTAGACTAGTGGTATCCAGAGTAGTACGAGACACGAGAAATCTCGTATGAATGAGCGGGGACCATCCCGTAAGGCTAAATACTACTTGGTGACCGATAGTGAACTAGTACCGTGAGGGAAAGGTGAAAAGAACCCCGGGAGGGGAGTGAAATAGAACATGAAACCCTATGTTTACAAGCAGACAAAGCACATTTAGGTGCGATGTCGTACTTTTTGTAGAACGGTCCAGCGAGTTATTGTATATGGCGAGGTTAAGTACTATGTAAGGTACGGAGCCGAAGTGAAAACGAGTCTGAATAGGGCGATTTAAGTCATATATAATAGACCCGAAACTGAGTGACCTATCCATGAGCAGGATGAAGCTAGAGTAAAATCTAGTGGAGGTCCGAACTGATTGTCGTTAAAAAGGCACCGGATGACTTGTGGATAGCGGAGAAATTCCAATCGAACTCAGAGATAGCTGGTTCTCCTCGAAATAGCTTTAGGGCTAGCCTTGAGGTTAATGCATATGGGGGTAGAGCACTGAATGAGGTAGGGGCCTAACCAGGTTACCAAACTCTATCAAACTCCGAATACCATATGTTAATACTCAGGAGTCAGACTGCGGGAGCTAAGTTCCGTGGTCAAAAGGAAAACAGTCCAGACCGTCAATTAAGGTCCCAAAGATATAGTTAAGTGGAAAACGATGTGATTCTGCACAAACAACCAGGATGTTGGCTCAGAAGCAGCCATTCATTTAAAGAGTGCGTAATAGCTCACTGGTCGAGTGGAGTTGCGCGGAAAATTACCGGGGCTAAACTATACACCGAAATTGCGGATTTACATTTGAAAGATAATGTAAGTGGTAGAGGAGCATTCTGTAGTAGGGCGAAGCAGTACCGAGAGGAGCTGTGGACGAAGCAGAAGAGAGAATGCTGGAATAAGTAGCGAGAGGAAGGTGAGAATCCTTCCCGTCGAAAATCTAAGGTTTCCCAGGGAAGGTTCGTCCGCCTGGGGTAAGTCGGGACCTAAGGAGAGGCCGAAAGGCGTATCTGATGGACAGCAGGTGGAAATTCCTGCACCACGTATATACTTAAAAGATGCAAGGGACGCAGAAGTGGAAGATAACCATGGAAGAGGAAAAACATGGTCCGCAAGGGGGAGTGAAAATATAAGTAACGAAGTATCAAGAAGCACGCTGACGAGAAAAGCTTGTAGATATTGTATATAAGTGCCCGTACCGCAAACCGACACAGGTAGATGAGGAGAGAATCCTAAGACGAGCGGGAGAAGCATTGTTAAGGAACTCGGCAAATTAACCCCGTAACTTCGGAATAAGGGGTACTGATGTAACAGTCAGTCGCAGAGAAAAGGCCCAAGCAACTGTTTAACAAAAACATAGGTTTCTGCTAAATCGAAAGATGAAGTATAGGAGCTGACGCCTGCCCAGTGCTGGAAGGTTAAGGGAAAGAGTTAGAGTAATCGAAGCTTAGAACTGAAGCCCCAGTGAACGGCGGCCGTAACTATAACGGTCCTAAGGTAGCGAAATTCCTTGTCAGGTAAGTTCTGACCCGCACGAAAGGCGTAATGATTTGGGCACTGTCTCGACAATGTCCCCGGCGAAATTGTAGTACTAGTGAAGATGCTAGTTACCTGCGATAAGACAGAAAGACCCCATGGAGCTTTACTGCAGTTTGATACTGGGTTTCGATGATTTATGTACAGGATAGTTGGGAGACTATGAAAGAAAGGCGTCAGCTTTTCTGGAGTCAACGTTGGGATACCAACCTTAAATCATTGAAATTCTAACCTGTGATCATTACCTGGTCAGGGGACAATGTCAGACGGGCAGTTTGACTGGGGCGGTCGCCTCCTAAAGAGTAACGGAGGCGCCCAAAGGTTCCCTCAGCGCGGACAGAAATCGCGCGAAAGAGTGCAAAGGCAGAAGGGAGCTTAACTGAGAGACAGACATGTCGACCAGATACGAAAGTAGGGCTTAGTGATCCGGTGGTTGTAAATGGAAATGCCATCGCTCAACGGACAAAAGTTACCCTGGGGATAACAGGCTTATCTCCCCCAAGAGTTCACATCGACGGGGAGGTTTGGCACCTCGATGTCGGCTCATCGCATCCTGGAGCGGAAGTACGTTCCAAGGGTTGGGCTGTTCGCCCATTAAAGCGGTACGCGAGCTGGGTTCAGAACGTCGTGAGACAGTTCGGTCCTTATCTATCGCAGGCGTAAGATATTTGAAGAGAGCTGTCCTTAGTACGAGAGGACCAGGATGGACATACCAATGGTGTATCAGTTGTCTCACCAGAGGCACGGCTGAGTAGCTAAGTATGGATTGGATAAACGCTGAAAGCATCTAAGTGCGAAGCCAACTCTAAGATAAGATATCTCATATCGTAAGATAGTAAGATTCCATAAAGACTATGTGGTTGATAGGTTGGAGGTGTAAGTGTAGCGATACATTGAGCTGACCAATACTAATAAATCGAGGGCTTAACCACTAATAAAATATGGTTTACGAAAATTCTTCTATGTATTTTTGAGTGTGCTTAGCATTTTGAAAAATAAACAAGTTATACAAGGAAAACGAAGAAAAATTTTTGAAATAATACATAAGTATATTGATAAAATTTTTACTGAAATTTGACGAAGTAGAACGAAGATTAGTTTTCAAAAGAAAGTATACAAAACTTTTCTGGTGATTATTACTTAAAGGGAAATACCTGTTCCCATGCCGAACACAGAAGTCAAGCCTTTAAGTGCCGAAAATACTCGCGAGTTACCTTGCCTGGAAGATAGGTTGTTGCCAGATTTTATATATTCCTCGTTAGCTCAGTTGGTAGAGCGCTCGGCTGTCAAGCAGATTGCAAAATCAAGAAGTTAGCAGCTCTATAAGGAAACTTATAGATGATAAAGGTGGCTAAGTCGGTGAAACTCTTAACAGGTAATGCTGAAGACAATACCGAGCAAGGCGTAAGCTATGTGTAGAGACTTTACACCACCTACCTAAATCGAAAGACATGGTAAAGAGAAAGTCCAGACTACAAATTATAAATATTATAATGTTAATGAAAATTAATGTAGTGCAGTAACCGATAGGTCGTCCGTTCAAGTCGGACACGAGGAGCCAAAAGTATAGAGTTTGAGTAATTTTACTCAAACTCTTATTTGCTGTAAAACCTACTAATTTCAAGGCTTTACAGCTTTTTTGCTTTAAAAAATATCATCAAATATTAAACAAATACTTTGGCACAACTGCATCTATTACTGTACATTATAATTATAAATTATATAATAGACAAAATTCGACATAAATAAATTTAGAAATGTTATATAATATTAAATGGTGATGGATATGATAAGAAAATGTAAAATTTGTGAGAAAGTGTTTGAAACTAAAAGCTCAACAAGAATATATTGCTATGAATGTAGTGGTAATTCTATTAGAAGTGATAATGAAACTAGAAAACATCAAAAAACAATATTAAGAAGAAATATGAAATTACAAGCAATAAAAATGTTGGGAGGAAAATGCTCTATTTGCGGTTATAACAAATGTGTTGATGCATTAGAATTTCACCATAAAAATCCTAAAGAAAAAGAATTTAAATTAGGATCAAGTAACACAATGTCATGGGAAGAATATAAAAATGAATTAAAAAAATGTATTTTAGTTTGTTCAAACTGCCATAAAGAAATACATAGTAAAATAGGTTATATGAGTTAATATATAGATTATGAGTTTTTTTGTGATATGAATAAACTATAAAATGAATAAATATAATGTAATAACATTATGTGCTTCAGTTAAATTCAAAGAAGAATTTGAAAGAATTTAAGAAGAACTTACTTTAGTTGGAAATATAATTTTGACACCAAATTTCTTTCATAATATAAAAAAGAAGAAATAAATAATAAAACAAAAAAATATGCTAGCTGAAATTCACAAGACAAAAAACAAAAAATTTCTTATTTAGAAAACAATTAAATAAAAGTATTGATAAATAAGATTTAGGGTAAAATATACACATGAGGTGGTTTAAAATGTTTTACCCTAAAATTATTTACTATGAAAAAAATATTGAAAATTATGAATTAGGGAAAATGCTATTAGAAAAATATAAAGATGTTCCAAAAATAGAAATAGAAAGCCATAATAATATTGAAGAATTAAGAAAAAAGCAAAATTCAGAATTTCCAAAATTAAAACAAAATCTAATAATAGGAATTAGAAAAACCCATAAATATGTAGAAAACCATAAAGTATCAGATTATTTAGTACCATACACATCATCCGGCTGCACAGCAATGTGTCTATATTGCTATTTAGTATGTAATTACAACAAATGTGCTTATTTAAGGCTGTTTGTGAATAGAGAAGAAATGTTAAATAAGATAATAAAAACGGCTAATGACTATGCAAATAAAAAATTAGAAGAAGATATTATATTAAATACAAAAAATCCTTTTACAGAAGGAAAAAAAGAATTAACTTTTGAGATTGGAAGCAATAGTGATTTAGTTTTAGAAAATACAATAACAGGAAATTTAGAATGGACCATAGAGAGATTTGGAGAAAATAATGTAGGATATATAACGTTTCCAACCAAATTTGCATATATAGATTCATTATTAAAATTACATCATAAGGGAAGAACAATTATTAGAATGAGCGTAAACCCACAAGAGATTATAGAAAAAGTAGAATTCGGAACTTCAAAACTTAATGACAGAATACAAGCTATTAATAAATTAAAAGATGCAGATTATAAAGTTGGAATACTAATAGCTCCAGTGATATTAGTAGAAAATTGGCAAGAGTTGTATAGAAATTTAATAGATAGACTTGCAAAGGAATTATCAGAAAAAGCAAAAGAAGATTTATTTTTTGAAGTTATATTTATGACGTATAGTTATGTTCATATAAAGATTAATGAAGAAGCCTTTCCCAACGCTATTAAGTTATATGATAAAAATAAAATGACGGGAAGAGGAAGGGGAAAATATATGTATAACAAAGATATAAGAAAAGAAGGAGAAGAATTTTTTAGAAGAGAAATTAATAACAAATTTCCAAATAGCAAAATTATATATATAGTTTAAATTGATTTTTAAATACTAATTAGAAAATTAGATATATGAGCGTCCAATCTGAAATGAACCCCAAATGTTAGACTTTTTTGCTTAACATTTGGGGTGATCTTTATAAGAGGGACGCTTTTTGGGGGCGAAAAAAGATCCAAAATAAAAGAGTTAAATTCATCTAAAAAAAGGTTTCTCTCTTGCACAAAACTATTGACTTTTATAATCTAAAAAAAGTATAATAAGTATGAAAAGTATAACAAGTAATACAAAAACGATAATTATATAAAAAAATTAATCTAAAGATATTTCTATTAGATTGGTTGTATGGAGGTAAAAATGGATAAAAATAAGTATGTAGGAATTAGTAAAGTTGGAGAAAAAGGACAAATAGTAATTCCAAAAGAAGCAAGAGAGATGTTTGATATCAAACCAGGAGATTCAGTAGTAGTTTTATGTGATAAACGTAGAGGAATGGCAATTGTAAAAGCTGACAATTTAGAGCCAGCTATAGATAAATTTATTCCAAAAGGAGATAAATAATATGATTGAGATAGTAAACTTAACGAAAAAATTTAAAGATAAAACAGCTGTAAACAATATAAATCTAACAATTAAAGAAGGTGAATTGTTTGCGTTGCTAGGAACAAATGGAGCAGGAAAAACAACAACTATCAAAATGATGTCAACTCTAATATTGCCAACATCAGGAGAAATAAAGGTATCAGGCTATGACATAAAGAAAGATAGCATGAAAATTAAGGAAATAGTGAATGTATCCCCACAAGAAACAGCTATTGCTCCAAATTTATCAGTTAAAGAAAACTTGGAATTTATGGCAGGAGTTTATAAAATAAAAAACAAAAATAAAAAAATAGAAGAGTTAGTGAATATGTTTAAATTACAAGAAGTGTTAAAACAAAAAGCAAAGACTTTATCAGGAGGTTGGCAAAGAAAATTATCAATAGCAATTTCTTTAATAAATAATCCTAAAATACTATTTTTAGATGAACCAACACTTGGACTAGATGTTATTGCTAGAAGAGAACTATGGAGTGTAATAGAGCAATTAAAAGGCAAAATTACTATAATATTAACAACACATTATATGGAGGAGGCTGAAAGTTTATCAGATAGAGTTGGAATAATGAGTAAAGGTAATTTAATTGAAGCTGGGACTCCACAAGAACTTATATCAAAAGTAGGAGCTAATAATTTTGAAGAAGCTTTTGTAAAAATAGCAACAGGAGGTAAAGAATAATGAGAACATTAAACTTTGCAAAAAGAAATTTTAAAGAAATAATAAGGGATCCATTAAGTATTATATTTGCAATACTTTTGCCATTATTTTTACTTTTTATATTTCAGCAATTTAAAATACCAAACGACTCATATAAATTAGAAAATTTTACACCGGGGGTAATTATATTTAGCTTTTCGTTTATTACACTATTTACATCAACACTTATTGCTAAAGATAGGTCGACTTCTTTACTAATAAGATTAGGAATAAGTCCAATGAAACCAATAGAGTACATATTAGGATATATGGTTTCATTTATTCCAATTATATTATTACAAGATGTAATCTTATTCATATTAGCTTTAATTTTAGGGCTACCATTTAGCATAAATATAATTTGGACTATATTAGTATCAATAATAATAGCAACTCTATTTTTAGGAATGGGAGTATTAATAGGAAGTCTAGTGTCAGATAAAGCAGCTTCAGGAGTATCAAGCATAGTAGTTCAGCTAGTGTGCTTTACAAGTGGAATGTATTTTCCTAAAGAGTTATTAGGAAATGTATATGGTAAAATATGTGAATTTCTGCCATTTGATTCAGCGTTAGTTATAATCAAAGGAATTTTAAACAACAAACTACAAACAATAACAATGCAAAATATTATAATTTTTAGTGCATATATGATTGGATTTTTGGTATTGTCTACATTAGCATTTAAGAAAAAGATGACAAGTGACAATAAATAATATAAAAAAATTTGCAAGCTGAAATTACAATATTTTCATATTGAAAGTATAGAAGTTAAGTGTTACAATAATATTAAAATACACAAGGAAAATAATTTTATGGTAAATATACTTGAAAGAGAATTATATACTAACTTAAAAAATATAAAAAATTATAAAAAAGTATGTAAACTAGAGTCACTGCACTTTCAACACGGAACAACAACAGTATATAAACACTCTAGAAATGTTGCATATTATAGTTTGCTTTGGGCAAAAAGACTAGAAAAGATGTTTCGTATAAAATTTAATTATAAAAGTTTAATAGCAGGGGCCTTTTTACATGATTTGTTTTTATATGATTGGCATCAAAAAGATGCATCTCACAAATGGCATGGGTACAGCCATCCAATAACAGCAAGTAAAAACGCTAAAAAAATGTGTGATACAAGTGAAGAAATAACTAAAATAATAGAAACACACATGTGGCCATTAACAATAACAAAAGTGCCAAGGAGTAAAGAGGCTTTTTTAGTGTGCGTGATAGACAAAATAATGGCAGTAGCAGAAACATTAAGAATGATAAGATAGCAAGTTTTGAAAAAATGATAAATAATTATTGACAATGCAAAAAAGTCGTAGTAAAATGAATAACATTGATTATAGAGAGAACCTGTTCCCATTCCGAACACAGAAGTCAAACTCTATTTTATAGGATTATATGATTTATGCAAAGTCAACAAATACTATAAAACAAGTAAAAGACTACAACTGAAGGGAAAGAAAAAATCATATAATGCCAAATGTAAAGATAAGGGGTATATATCTTTATATTTGGTATTTTTTCCGTTGTCAAAATTTTAAGAAAGGAGGACAAAATCAAAAAAGTAATAATAATTTAATTAAAAACCATACTTCTAAAAAAGAAAAGAAAGGGATAATTTTATGATTGAATTAAAAAATATTACTAAAACTTACAAAATAGTACAAAGAAACGCAGGATTAGGAAATGCATTTAAAAGTTATTTTAAAAGAGAATACAAAGAGGTAAAGGCTTTAAATGATATTTCTTTTAAAATAAACGAAGGAGAAATGGTTGGATATATAGGACCAAATGGAGCAGGAAAATCAACAACAATAAAAATAATGTGTGGAATACTAACACCTGATTCGGGAGAATGTAAAATAAATGGATTAGTTCCATACAAGCAAAGGTCAAAATATGTAAAAGACATAGGAGTAGTGTTTGGAAACAGATCTGCATTGTGGTGGGATGTACCAGTAGAGGATTCATTTGAACTTTTGAAAGAAATTTATAATATACCAGAAGATAAGTATATTAAGCAAAGAGATATGTTAACAGAGATGTTAAATATAAAGAAAATAATAAAAACACCAACAAGACAATTAAGTTTAGGACAGAGAATGAGATGTGAAATAGCAGCAGCCTTTTTACATGACCCCAAAATAGTATTTTTAGATGAGCCAACAATTGGACTAGATAGCACTTCTAAAATTGCTGTTAGAGAGTTTATTAAAAAAATAAACAAAGAAAAAAATACTACAATAATACTAACGACACATGATACAGGGGATATAGAAGCATTAACTAAAAGAATAATACTAATAGGCAAAGGAAAGTTATTGTTAGACGGAAGTCTTAATAATTTAATGAAAAGATATAGTAAAAAAGATTTGAATATCAAGTATAGAGGAAGAATTACAGAGCTGCCATTAGGAATGAGAGTGATAGAAAAAAATCAAAATGAAGCAAAAATAGAAATAGATGAACATCAAATAAAATTAGCAGATGCAATTGTATTTTTAAGTAACACAGTAGATGTATTAGATTTAGATGTAAGCAATACACCAATAGATGATGTTGTAGCTAATCTTTACAAAGAATATCAAATTTAATTTTATTAATATGATAAAAATGAAAGGAGATATTTAGAGTAATGAGAAAATTAAAAATATTAAAAAATAAAATAAAAAACTATAAAGAAAAAATATTAAGAACACTAAAAATATATTTAGCGTATTTTAAAATTAAATTTTTAAATGAGATACAATATAGAGCTGCAGCGATGGCTGGAATAGCAACGCAATTTGTATGGGCGGGAATGTACATGATGTTATATACAGCTTTCTTAAAAGATGGTAGTGCAAGTGATCTTTCAGTAAGGCAAATGGCAACATATATATGGCTACAGCAAGCATTCTTTTCATTTTTTAATGTATGGAGCATAGACAAAGAAATAGAAAAACAATGTGAAAATGGAGATATTGCAACAGAATTGGTAAAACCAGTTAGTTTATATTCAATATGGCATGCTAAAAACCTATCAAAGAAGACAGCAATGGTAACATTAAGGGCAGTGCCGATTTTAGTTGTATGACAGGCTCTAAACAGACACATATATTTAAAAGAAAAAGTGGGCAACTTGTAACTGGAAGAGTGCATGGGACAACTGAAATAAAGTATGATATAGATTTTGGGATAGATGATATGGAATTTTAGAAAATTTTAAAATTTAGAATTTTAGAAATAAGTTTTAGATTTATAGTCTAAGGCTTATTTTTTATATATGAAATTATTTATAACAAAGTTATTAAAATTAAAACTGAAAAAATTAATATAAATAGGGATTCGAGTAATTTATTATTTTTAAAATTTAAACGCCACAAAATCGATTTTGGGGCGAGAAAGTAGGGAGTAAATGTTTAGATAAAAATAATAATCTATATGAAAAATAAGAAAGGAGAGATTTGTAAAAATATGAAAAAATACAAACATTATTATTTAACAAGTGAAAGTGTTACAGAAGGACATCCTGATAAAGTAGCTGATTTAATATCAGATGCAATATTGGATGAATGCTTAAAACAAGACAAAGAATCAAGAGTGGCAGTTGAAACTCTTATATCAAAAGATAAAGTAGTTGTTGCAGGACAAATAACATCAAATGCAACAATTGATATAGAAAAAATAGTAAGAGAAAAATTAAAAGAAGTAGGTTATACAGATTCAAAAATAAATATGGATTATAAAACTTGCGATGTAGAAATAAATATTACAAAACAAAGTAATGATATAGCAATGGGAGTTGATTATGGAGGAGCAGGTGATCAAGGAATTATGTTTGGCTATGCTACAGATGAATCAGAAGATTATATGCCATATCCAATAAGCATTGCAAATAGACTTGCAAAACAGTTGTCAGAAGTTAGAAAAAACGGAAAAATTCCATATTTAAAATCAGATGGAAAAGTACAGGTGACTGTTGAATATGTTAATGATGAGCCATTTAGAATTGATACGATATTAATATCAACACAACATTCAGAAAATGTGGACATTGAAATTTTACAAAAGGATATATTAAAAAAAGTAATAATGCCAATAGTAAAAGAAGATATGATTGATGTGGAAACAAAATTTTATATTAATCCGACAGGAAAATTTGTTTTAGGAGGAGCCATTGCAGATACAGGATTAACAGGAAGAAAAATAATGGTAGATACTTATGGAGGAATGGCACATCATGGAGGTGGTGCTTTTTCTGGTAAAGATGGAACAAAAGTGGACAGATCAGCATCATATATGTTAAGACATATTGCTAAAAATGTTGTTGCTAATGGACTCGCAAGAAAATGCGAAATACAACTTTCTTATGCAATAGGAGTAAGAGAGCCGATATCAATTTATATAGATTGCTTTAATACAAATAGAGTACCAGAGTGGTTAATAATAAAATTGATAAAATCAAAATTTGATTTAACTCCACAAGGTATAATTGAATATTTGAAATTAAAAGAGCCAATATTTTCTAAAACTACAAATTATGGTCATTTCGGTAGAGAAGGCTTTACATGGGAAGAATTTGTACAAATGTAAAAAGACTTGAATAGTATGTAAAGAAGAGTTAAGATAAGATAAATTTTTAGAGATATTATTTAGGAAGTGATTAAGTTGAATACAACAGATTTAATTGGAAAAAAATTCGGAAAATTAATTGTTATAAGATTTGACCATATAGAACATAAGAGAGATAAAAATGGAAAAAATAGAGATAAAGGATTTTGGCTATGTAAATGTGATTGTGGTAATGAAGTAACTGTTAGTAGAAATGTACTGGTAACAGGAGATAAGAAAAGTTGTGGATGTTTGCATAAGGAAATGCTCAAAAAAAATGCAAGAAATAAAGTAATTGATTTAACAGGAAAAAGAATAAATAAACTTTTTGTTATGGGATTAGAAAAAATTGAATGTAAAAAGACGAAAAATGGAGAAAATCAAAACATTTATTATTGGAGATGTAGATGTGATTGTGGACAAGAAGTAGTTGTCAATGGAAATAGATTGAGAGAAGGTAAAGTAAAAGATTGTAAAGAGGTGATAAATAATCAGACTAAAAGTTATACTCGAATAGGTAATGAATACAAAAAAGAAAATATATTAAAAGAAGGGACAAGACTTGATTTTTTAAATAATAAAATTAGTCGAGCTAATACAAGTGGTGTAAGAGGAGTATCTTTTAAAAAAGATAAAATGAAATATAAAGCTACAATTGGATTTAAAGGAAAAACTTATTTTTTAGGATATTTTAGTAATATTGAAGATGCAAAAAAAGCAAGGGAAAAAGCAGAAGAAAAATATTATAAACCTATTTTAGAAAAATATAGTTATAATAAAATAATTGAAGAAAGTGAAGAAGAATTTGAATAAGACTTGTATAAAGTGAGTGTAAGAGTTAAGATACAACACAAACTTTATATAAGCTCTTTTTTTATAAAAAATGGAGGAATTAAAGTGTATATTTTAATATTAATAGGTGTAGCAATGATAAGTTCTTTTTTAACATTGTTACTACATTGTTGTTTAATCGTAGGAAAGGAAAGTGATAGAAGATGGGAGGAAGAAGTGATTACGAAGAAAGAAGAAAAAGAAGAATAGAAAGGTATAAGGAATTATCTCTAAAAGCACAAGAAAGATCTAGCCAATATAGTAATTCAAACGCCAATAGAATACTACAAATTGTACCTGGACAACCAATATTGGTAGGACATCATTCTGAAAAAAGACATAGGAAATTAATCAAAAAGGCACAAGATGATATTAGGAAATCAATAGAAGAAGATAATAAAAGTAACTTTTATAAGGAAAGGGCAGAAAATGCTGAAAATAGTAAAGTAATATATAGTGATGATCCACAAGCAATAATTAAACTAAAAGAAAAATTGGAAAGATTGGAAAATGAAAAAGCTAGTATAAAAGCAAGAGAACATAGTACATGGGAACTTACTAATATAGGAGCAACAATAAGAGAAACTAAAAAAAGAATTGAAAGACTTGAAAAATTAGAGAATATAGAATTTCAAGAAATTAATTTTGAAAATGGAAAAGTTATTCATAATAAAGAAATAAATAGAATTCAATTTTTATTTGACAATATTCCAGATGAAGACACGAGAAAAATATTAAAGTCTTATGGATTTAGATGGTCTAGATATGAAAAAGCATGGCAGAGAGTGTTTAATCTGAACTGTATAAGGGCAACTAATATTATAGTAAAAGAAATTGCTGAAAAATCAAAAGAAAAAGAGGAGGACGAAGAATTTGAATAAGGTAGAATTATTAGAAGAAATGTATGAAATGGAAGTACACAATTGGATATGCTATTCAAAAGATTTATCATTAACAGAGGCGAAAAAAGGATTTTCAAAGGAATGGGAAAAAAGCAAAAAAAAAATAGGTTTATTACAAGAAATGATAGATGAACAAAAAAGTGAAGAAAAAGTTAATCATCCAAAAAGACAAATAAATGAAGAAGAATTTGAGTAACACAAGTTAGGAGATGAAGAAAATTGTTAATTGCTAAAATTGATATGGTAAATAAAAAAGAATATGAAGAATCAGAAATATATAAGGAAATAAAAATTATAATTCCCAGAAGTAGAGAAGAGTTAGAAAAAGATTTTGAATATCTTGGATTAAATTACAACAAGTATACAACACAAGATACACATATAAAAGAATGTATATTTATGGATAAAGAAGATGAAGATTTTGCTGTTGATATTTCTAGCTATGTTAATGATATGATTTGTAAAGCAAATAGATCAGGATATACTACTCCATTTCAAGATATAAAAAAGTTTTACAATATTGTTAAAAATTTTAAGGAATATGATAAATATAAAATACTTGCAATAATGGAAGCAGAAGAAGATAACATCAGAAATATTAAAGATGTTTTAAAATATGCAAAAAATATTGAGTCTTTTGATTTAACTGAAGCATATGATGACAAAGAACTTGGAAGGAGATTAGTATATGATGGAAAAATTGATGTAGAAGATTTAATAGAATATACTGATATGAGAAGATTAGGCAAGGAATATGCTGAAGATAAAAACATGAAGCATACTTCATACGGTTATTTAAAACAAGAAAGAGATTTAATAGATTATATTGAACAAGATAACGAGGAAGAATTCGAATAAAGAAAGAACAGGTGATTATGATGAAAATTAAATTAAGTGATATAAGAGAAGCAACATATGATGCTAATTTAGATACCGAATATAGAGAAGCTTTAGCTCATAGTTTAATGGGATTAGGATATGTAAGTGATTCACCACTAAACTTGTCTATGGGAACACAAAAAGAAAGAGAAGAAATTGAAAGAGTCGAAAGAAAAGCATTAAGCTCAAATCAGATAAGTGAAATTATACATTTAATGATGTATGAGATGAGAAATGATTTTCAATATGGAAAATTTAAACCAATCGCATTGGAATTTTTAAATATTTCAGAAAAGATGAGAAAGACAGAAGAAAAAAATAAGATAAATAATGAAATAAAAGAAAAGCCAAAATGTAATATTGATAATGAACGAGGTGTAATGTACGATATCATTTGTGAAGTTTCAAAAACATTAAAAGACAATAAGCTATTTAATGAATCAAGAGAAATGATTGAAAGAGCAACAACAACTTACAGTTATGACGAAGCATTTGATATCATAAATGAATATGTTGAAATTGTTGAAGAAAGAGAAAATGAGGAGGATGAAGAATTTGAATAAATCTGAAAAACCAAAGTGCAAATTATTAGGAGAAGACGGAAATATTTATAACTTAATGGGAATTGCATCTAGAACATTAAAGAAAAATGGACTAGAAGAAGAGGCAAAAGAAATGTTTAACAAGATAACTACAGAAGCAAAAAGTTATGATGAAGCGTTATGTATTATAATGGATTATGTAGATGTTACAGGAGAAGAAATATCAGAAGATGAAGAATATTGATAAAAATTAAGAAAATTTGAGGATGTCTAAATGACTACCTCTATTTTTTAAAGCACCCAGCTAAAAGCCACGCTTTTAGGCAGTTTTGGGGTGACAGTAGGTCGCCCTGATCCTGCAAAATTGCTTGAAGGCAATTTTGATTGAGAAAGTGGGAGCAAGGAGGAAGTTTGGAAAATAAAAAATCAAGTGAAAAATTAGAAAAATTAACTATAAGAATTTCAAAAAGTAAAAAAGAAATGCTAAAAAAGATGGTAGAAAAAAGTTCATATAATAGTCTTTCTGAAATAGCAAGGGCAGGGATTGAAAAAGAACTAAATGTTGAAATGTATAAAGAAAGTTTGGATTTTATAGTAAAAGCATTAGATCAAATGTTAGATGAAAAGTTAAAACCATTTATAGCAAGTCAAAGAAAAATAAATGCAAAATATTTAAGAACATCAGTAATAAACACATATTTGCAGGGAGAAGTAATGTATAAATTACTAGGAGATGATATGCATAAGGAGTTCATAAATATGTTAAATAATGCTCGTAAAAAAGCCAATTATTATATATCACGAGACACAGAAAAAATGCACAAACAGGATTTATATGATTTTTATACAATAGGAGAATTATATAGAAATGAATAATATAATTTTCTTATTTGAAACATTTAATCCAAATAAAAGAACTACATTTTTTAAACATAAAAATTATACAAATTATTTGGCATATAGTGAATATGCTATAAAAAATAAAAATACTGAACATGGATTATTTGGAAAGATTGCAGATTTTCCAGATATAGAAAAAATGAAAGATATAGAGCCAGTAAATTCATATATAACTAATTTAGCATATAACAAAATGCCAATATTCAGATGTACGATATCATTAGATGAATATGATGCAATAAGATTGGGGTATGATTCAAAAGAAAAATGGAAAGAACTTTTTGAAAGTAAGTTAATAAGTTTTGCTAAAAAAATGAATATAAAATATGAAGATTTACAATATGCAGGTGCTGTTCATTTAGAAAGTGGACATCCACATTTACAAGTAATGATGTGGAGTAAGCAAAAAGAAAAAATGAATTATTTTATAAAATATAATGTAATAAATAAAATGAAAGATGAATTTACTAATAGCATTTTTAGAGATGATTTATTACAATTATATAAGGAAAAGGATATTGCTAAAAAGAAGATAATACAAGAAAATATAACATTACAAAATTTGAAAAAAATAAGTAGTGATAGTAAATTTTTAAAAGACATGATGAGATATGAAAAAGATTATCAAAATAAGAAAATTATTCCACAAAGACTTAAATATAGAAATATAAAAAATATTGCATTAGATTTATTAGAATTAAGAAAATTATTAAAAGAAACAAGTGGAAGTATAAAATATCAATATTTAAAGAAGTATCCTGAAGTCATAAAAAAAGTAGATGATTTATCACAAAAAATTATTGAGAAGTCATTAGATACACAAAAGCAAATTAATGAATATATATTGGCAAAACAGAAAATTATTACTTTTAAGTATAGTGATAAAAATAAAATTGAAGAAGCACAAAAATTGGAAAAAGAAAAAGCAGAAGAAGAAATAAAAAAGATAATAGGAAATCAAATTTTGAATTTTGAGAGAGCCTTATTAAATCAAAAAATAGAAGATGATAAAACAATGTACTATAATGAAACTGAAAGTTTGATATGGAGAATATTTAATTGTGTTTATTTTTCAGCAAGACAAGAGGAAAAGTATGTGAAAAATTTTGAAATAAAATATAAAAAACAATTATCTAAACAAGCCAAAAAAGATATTGCAATTAATAAAATGAATGCATCTAGTTTTAACTGGGAAAAATAAAAATGAACATTTATTATAAAGTAGATGTTCTTTTAATTTACATGAAAAGGAGGAATGTGGAGTTCCAAAAAAGGAGAAAAAACATAAATAGAAAAATTTTACTTATAATAGCGATAATATTTAGTATAGGAATATGTGCTTACACATCTGTAAATCTACATTTTTTATTAAGTAAAGATTTTGAAAGTATGCTAAATTTGAATTTACAAGATATAATAAAAACACTATTCGCAGACAAAAGAATATTACTTATATTTATAATATTAGAAACAATAGTAATAACATTTTTATTATTATTTACTAATAAAACTAAAAATATATATCATAGCAAAACAATAAAATTAACAGATAAAATAGAAGTACCAGTACCAGCAGGAGATGGACAATACGGAACAGCCTGGTGGTTACAAAAGAAGGACTATGATAAAATATTTAGTTACAATATAATTGATAGAAACAAAGAATATAAAGAAAGTTGTTTTGATTCAGGTGGAATAATAACTAATTTTGAAAGAAATGGAAATCTAGAAAAAATACATTTCATTGGAGATAATTTACATACGATTTTAATAGGTAGCTCAGGATCAGGAAAGTCAAGGTCAATTTTAATTCCAAGTATAACAATGCTTGGGTTAGCATCAGAAAATATGTTAATTAGTGATGTAAAAGGTGAATTATATTTATATACAGCACCAAAATTAAAAGAACTTGGATATAATGTAATTGCATTAGATTTTATAAATTTTTTAAAAAGTAATCATTATAATTTTTTAGATTTAGTTATAAATGCAGTAGAAGATGATAATATTCCACTTGCTGAAAGTCTTGTAAATGATATTGTAAATATATTAGTAGAAAAAAATGATAAGACAGAGCCTATCTGGGTTAATGGAGAACAGAGTGTAATAAAAACAGCAATTATGGCTGTGGTACTTGAAAATAAAGGCAGAAGAGAATATCAAACTTTAACAAATGCTTATTATTTTGTGGCTGAAATGTTTAAAACAGCAGATGATGGTGAAATGTTAATTGACAAATATATGAAAAATAAAACAGCAGAAGATCCTATAAAAAAGTTTTTTGCAGTAGCAGGTACAGCACCATCAAAAACAAGAGGAAGTTTTGTGGCGGCAGCACTTTCTACTTTACAAATGTTTGTAAGTGAATATGTTGCAGATACAATACAAAAATCAGATTTTGATTTAAGAGATTTTGCAACAAAGAAAACAGTAATATATATTTTATTGAGTGATGATAAATTAACATATCATAAATTACGGTAGTCTATTAGTACAACAGTTATATACAGCAATTGTAGATAGCAGTAGAAATTCAGGAGGAGAGCTACCTATAAGAATGAATTTTATATTGGATGAATTTGCTAACTTTACAAAAATTGATACATTTCAGTCAATGCTAACAGTTTCAAGACGGTAGAAATTGCAGATTTACAATTGCAATTCAAAGTTTTGGACAACTAGAAGAAAAATACGGAAAAGAAGGAGCACAGAATATTTTAGACAATGCTACTCTAATATATTTAAAATCAAATAGTGTTGAAACAGCAACTAAAATATCAGACAAATTACGGAGTATATTCAGCACAAAGTTATGGTGAAAGTAGTAACACGAATATTAAATATGATAATAGTAGTAGCAGTATGAGTTTAATTTCTAGAAAGATGTTAACAGCAGATGAAGTGCTAAGAATACAAAGCCCAATTATTTTAGTAATGATTGCAGGTGAATATTCAGCTATATTATATGTTCCAGATATATCAAAAATGTATTTTAATAAATTAAATGGAATGGGAACAAAAGAAGAAAATAAAAAATTAAGAATCAAAAGAGAGGAAGAAAGACCAATAAGAGAAATTCAAAAGGTTAAAATATGGAATATTTGGGATGAAATAAATAATATGGATGAAGAAGATTTTGAAGAAAGACAGAATTTAAAAGAACTTCGTGAAAATTGGAGAGTAAGTAGGAAGAGAAAGGACAATGATGAATAAAAATAAAGAAAAAATAAAAACAGCAATTAAGATTGGTTTAAGAATAATCTTATTTGTTGTTTTATTATTTGCAATGCAACAGATAGTTCATGCAGCAAGTTTTGAAGAAACTAAATTAGTTATAGGAACACAAAATTTAGTTAATGCAGTAATTAAATGGCTAACTGGTATAGGAATAACAATTTGTGGTGGTTATTTCATTTACTATGTTTATTGCCTAAAAACAAATGATGAGGGAGAAAGAAGAAGAAATATGCAAAATATTAAAACAACTTTAATATCAATGGTATTAATTACTTGTGGTTTGGCACTTATAGATGTAATTCTTGGATTCTACAGATAAAGAAAATTATTGAATTTTCTTTGAATAGAGGTGATAAAAAATGGCAGATATGCTTGTAGAATTAATTCAAAAATTTATTGATGGATCAGAGGCAACACTAAATTCATTATTTAAAAGTATGGTGAATTTGGTGTTTTTTATAGAAAGAGAATTAAATAGCATACAAGTGCAGGGTGGCAGTAAAATAGATTTCAATGGAATATATCAAGTTGTATTTAATTATGCTTGTTTTATTTTAGTAATTGTATTTATTGCAAAATTAATAAAGATATATTTTTTACAAAATGATGGGGATGCAGAAAAAAATCCAATTCATTTAATTGTTGGAATGTTAAAAGCAGTAATAATTATGATTTGTTGTAAAGAAATTTATGATATATTTGTCGGAATCACAAGTAGTTTTCTAAATAGCATTTTAGGTGCTATGCCTGTTAAAACGGTAAGTTTATCTGAAGTGTTAAGTGGAAATATTGCAGGAGGTATTTTTACAGCAGTAGCATGTTTAGTATTACTGATAACTTGGCTAGTTTTAATTTGCCAATTTATTATGAAGGGAATTGAAATGTTACTAATGAGAATGGGAATACCATTTGCAAGTATTCGGACTTTTAAATTCAGATGGAGGAGTATTTCCTGAATATATAAGAGGCTTTTTAATGACATCATTTACATTGGTAATACAATTAACGCTTATGAATTTGTCAATTTTAGTAACAATAAATGGACATTTAATTTATGCTATTGCAATAGCAGTAATATCAGTAAATACACCAATGATACTATCAAAATATTTGGTAAAACCAAATGGAAGTATTATAAATTCAGCAGGAAATACAGCACGTAATTTAAGGGCATTGACACCTAGATTAAGAAGGAGGAGATAAGAATCGAAACTTTACAAGAAATAATACGAGTTTTAAGAAATATTGGCATCGCTATTGGGGGTGTAACATTTATTATCTTATTAATAAAAATGAGTGTAGAGCCTGATAACAAAATGAAATATATAAAATTAGCAAAAAATACAGTTATAGCAAGTATATTAATAACATTGTCACTAAGCCTTTTAGAAATCCCTAAAAGTTATTTTGGAACACCTACTGGAATTGCAGATGATGAAACAAGTGATATTACATTTGCTAAAATAGAAGATAAAGATTGTCAAAATAGAGAAGTTGTAAATATAGATGGAAAGAGATATGTTATAACAGATTCAAATAAAACAATTGCAGCATTAACTGACAATGAAGAATTGCATGAAGCCTTTGGACTATATTCTTCAGCTAAAGTAGTAGAAAATGTAAGCTATTTAAGACTATTTAATGATTGTCAAGGCTTTTGGAAAGGCTATTATGCAGATATAGCATATTATAGAGATTCAGATGGATTTATTTTCCCTTCTAACTTTACATATCAAGATTATATAAATCATAAGGAAAATAATTCATTTGGTCGGAGGAGCAAGTGGAGGTGGTAGTAGATGAAAAAAACTGTAAAAATACCATCACAAATTAAATTGCAAACCGAATTTTTTGAAGGATATGGTATGGCTGAATTAATAAAAAGTATTATTGTTTTGGCTATATCAAGTATAATTGCATATTGCATATATAAAATAACAAAAACCACTTTATTAGCAACATTCTTAGTTATAGGAAGTACAGCGATTTCAGTTGTATTTGTTACTAAAAATAGAAGTGGTTTTTCTTTAATGGATAATATAAAAAATATCGTAAAATATGAACTTATGCAAAAAGGGTATAAGTATGAAAGAGGGAATTTCAATAAAAGAGAATAAATCATTAAATGAATTTTTAAATATTAGAAAAATTGAAGATAACTTTTTATATACATTAGATAAACAAGTAATTTCTTTTATAAGAGTACATCCAATAAATACGGAATTATTTTCAGAAGAGGAACTTATACAAAAAATGAATAGTTCAAGTGTTGAGTTTAGTAATGAACAACAACCATATACTATTTTTATAATTCCTAGAAAAGTAGATATTGCAGATTTTATAAAAGAACAAGAAGATTTAAAGAAAAAATTAAAAGATGAGGCAAGTATAAGAATTGTTGAAAAAAGAATTATAGCAACACATGAAATGGTTGCAAATAAAAACATTATCGAAAATGAATTTTATCTATATATATGGGAGAATGCATCAGAGAATGTTGAAGAAAAATTAGAAAAAAGAGCAATAAACTGGAAAAATAGATTAAAACAATGTGATTTGGAATCTGAAATATTAGAGAAGACAGAAATTATATTATTAATTAAAAGTTTTACAATTCCAGAATTTGCTCGAAAGGAGAGTGTGGATTATGATGATAGCATCATAAAAATAAGGAGAAATAGTGTTAAAAATAAATAATGTTTACAATATGGATTGTATGGAAGGAATAAAATTATTAGATGATAAAAGTATCGATTTAGTGATAATAGATCCGCCATATAAATTAAATTTAAGCAAATTAAAACATCCATCAAGTTTTAATAGTTATGCAAATGAACTATTAGATTTAAAGGATGGATTTGATTTAAAAGTATTAGATTTATTAGTACAAAAAATGAAAAAGATAAATATATACATTTACTGTTCTAAAAGGCAGGTAAAGGAATTACTGGAATATTTTATGAATAAAGATTGTAATTATGAAATATTAACATGGCATAAAATGAATCCTAGTCCATTAACAAATAATAATTATTTGCCTGATACAGAATATGTGGTATTTGCAAGAGAAAAGGGAGTAAGGCTATATGGAAATTATCATACTAAAAGAAAATATTATATTTCAGGAGTAAATCAAGTCGACAAGAAAAAATGGAAGCATCCAACTATAAAACCATTACCGTTTATAGAAAATCACATAATAAATTCAAGCAACGAGGGTGATTTGATTTTGGATTGTTTTGCTGGAAGTGGTACAACTCTGGTTGGAGCAATAAATCAAAATAGAAATTTTATAGGTTTTGAAATAAATAGCCAATACTATGAAATAGCAAAACAAAGAATAAAAGAAGCATTAGAAACAAAGGCAGGTGATAAAAAATGAAAAAGCAAGAAGCAGATTATAATTTAATAGATTTAATTACACCAACTGGAGGACTAACATTTGAAAGAAATAAAATATATTTTGGGAGTAGATATTGTAAAGTATATACGATTGTTCATTATCCATCAAATGTAGAATTAAAGTGGTTAGGAAATTTAGTTAGAAACATAGGAGCAATATTTTCGATAAATATTGAGCCTACAGATAATGCAGAATTAATTGATTCATTAGATGCAAGAATCAGAGATGCTTCAGGATTATTACAAATATCAAAAAATGAATCAAGTAGACAAATTAGAGAAAAAGAAATAAATGAGGCAAGTGAAATTATAAATAGAATGATACAGAATAATGAAGTTGTATCATATTTAACAATATACATTTTAGTTTCAGCAGATGAGAAAGAAGAATTAAAACAAAAATGTAAAGAAGTTGAAAATGAAGTACAACATCAAAAATTGAAAATAAGGAATCTTACAAATTATTTGCAATTTGATGGTTTTAAAGCAGTAGCACCTTTTTTTACAATTCAAACTGAGTTAAGTAAAAAATTTAAAAGAAATATATTAACAAGTTCTTTTACAGGAGGATTTCTATTTAATACAGAAACTTTTATTGATAAAAACGGATATTATTGGGGAATAAATCAAAATGGTGGTATTATTATTTTTAATTTATGGCAGCAAGATATAATGAGAGGCAACAGCAATATGTTTGTAGTAGGAAGTTCAGGCTCTCGGAAAAAGTATGGCAGTAAAGCATATGATATTAAATGAAATTCCTACAACCAAAATTTTAATAATAGATGTAGAAAATGAATATAATCATTTATGTAAAAAATTAAATGGCAAAGTAATAGAATGTGATGGAATAGATAGTGGAGGAGTTTTAAATCCATTACAAGTAAGAATAAATAGAGATGATGAAATAGGGAAAAATGCTTTATCATTGCATTTTCAATTTTTAGAAACATTTTTTCAAATATTATATCCATCATTAACAGAAATAGAGTTTTCAAAATTAGATTTAATATTTGAGAAACTATATGCTAAATTTAATATTACGAAAGAAACAGATATTTCAAAATTAAAAAATACAGATTTTCCAATTTTAGAAGATTTGTATTTTTTTATTGATAATGAAAATAAAAAACATCAAGATGCGGTATATGAAAAATTATTAGCCTTAATTAGACCAATATGCATCGGACAAGCATCTAGTATATGGAATGGATATACAAACATTGAAGTAGATACTAGAATAACAACATTTAATACATCAACAATGCAAAAGTTTCAAATTCAATATAAAAGAGCACAGTATTATAATATTTTGTCTTATGCTTGGGATATTTTAAGTAAAGATGTTAATGAAAGAACAATGCTTGTAGCTGATGAATGTCATATTCTAATAGATCCTAACATTCCACAAACATTGGAATATGTGAGATACATTAGTAAAATGGCAAGAAAGCATAATTCTTCAATTTGTGTAATTTCACAAAGTATTGAAGATTATCTAAATGAAAAAATTAGATTATATGGTCAAAGTTTATTGGCAAATTCAACCAATAAACTATTTTTTAAATGTGATGGAAAGGACTTAAAAGACATAGTAAACATATTTAATTTGACTGAACAGGAAGAAAAAATGATACTAAATGCAAAAGTAGGAGAGTGTTTATTTATGTGTGGTACAAGAAAATTATATATGATTTTTAAGTTATTTGATTACGAATTAGAAATGATAGATTCAAAATTTGCAAAGAGTGATGTATATGAGTAAAAAAATATATTTAATAATTGGAATAATAATATTTATATTAATAATAGGCTCATATTTTCAAATAACAAGTTCAAATTCAAAATCGACTAATAATACAGAAAAAGGTAATATAGAAAATGAAACAGAAAAAGGAGAAACTGTATATAATGGCAAATTTGCTATGCCAATTGAAAATTTTATTCAAGTTACAAGTAAATTTGGGTATAGAGAATCACATGGAGTAGTACATTCAAATCATACAGGAATAGATTTATGTGGAAGTCTTGGCAGTAAAGTTATGGCTGTTGACAATGGAGAAGTAACACATTCAGGGTGGCAAAATGGATATGGGAATTGTGTAGAAATAAAACATATAGATGAACAAGGAAATATATTTTATACATTTTATGGGCACATGAGAGATAATTCATTACAAGTTACTAAAGGCCAGCAAGTTGCAGTAGGACAAGTAATTGGAATACAAGGCTCTACTGGAAATTCCACAGGAGATCATTTACATTTTGAGGTAAGAAAAAGTAGTGGTACTAATAAAGATACCATTGATCCTGCACCATATTTATTTGGTGAGAAAGAGAGGGAATAATGCAAAGAAAAAAATATTATGATTTATATGAATTATATACAAGAGAAGAAATGTCTGAAATTGCCAATAAAGAAGGTTTTTTATTTGTCGAAACTTCAAATGGAGATAATTATGAAATTAGAAAAAGTGATGTTGCAGATTTTATTGTTTTAGAAGCAGAACGATGTGGACATGCAGTTGATATAAAAATGTATGTACCTAATTATGAAATTGAAGAGCCATTTGTATCCACTTATGGATGTTTTTTAAATAAGATAAATCCAACATTTAGAGAAGAAATTATTGAAAGACTTATTAAATTACAAACGACAAATACAAAACCAAGAAAGGTAAAGGTTTTTGACAACGGTATTTTTGAGAAAATGACATTAGAAGAATTAGGAGAGAAAGAAGGGAAAACATTGCAATATGATAAATTTTATAAAAAATATTATCAACAACACAAAAGAGAGAATATCGATGAATTGGAGGTAGAATGATGAACAGAGATAAGAAGAAAATGTTTTGCTATTTGGCTATATTTATTATTTTACTGATAATTGTAGTATTAAATAATGTATTCTGGAAACTAGGCAAAAATACTGGAGATACTACCAATAATACTGAATACTTGAAATCTAACAATGTAATATATAATGTACCGTATGAAGAGAGGGTACTTGATTAGGAGGGGAGTATAATGTTAAGTTACATTGCAAGTAATCCTATGGAAGATTTAATAAAGGGTGTTTGTGAAGAATTAAATATCACGATATTAAGTAAAATAGGAGAAATAGATTTTTTACAATATATAAAAGAAACAAAAGTAAACTTTAAATTGATAAAATATATTATTATTGAATTAAAAAGTTTAAAGGGAACAGAAGAAAATATTATAAATGGTATAAGTTATTTTTATGAAGTATATCCAAATATAAGAATAATAATTTTAGCAAGTGGATATGATGATCAAAATGATATTTTAACTAATTTGTACGAAAAAGGTATATATAATATTATAAATTCTGTTGAATTAGAAAAAATAAAATCTGAATTGAAAAAATCATTAATATCAGATGGATTGTCAAAAAAAGAGAGTAAAAAATTTAAAAAGGCTGAAATTATAAAGAAACAAAAAAGAAATAATTTGAAAAAATACATTACGAGTATGAAGAAAAATAAAAAATTGAATAGTGAAGGTATAGAAAAAACACAAGTAAATAATACAAGTGTTTATTTTTTTACACTTTTAATTCAGGCAGTAGATAAATTATTAGAGCTTTTAGGAACAGCTATTATATTTGGATTAACATCACTAGGACTTACGATTATTTTTAATGAATCATTAAGGAACATTGTATTTCAAATGTTAGGTTTGAAATAGGAAAGGAAAAAATGTGGGATATTATAGTGAAGTAATGATTGCAGTAACGAAAAAAGATTTTAAGAAGGTAGAAGATGCACAAGCTAAAATGACAGAAAATTTGTTAGACTATGTTAATAAACACGACTATAAAGAAAATAATAAAGATTGTGTATTTATGTATTGGGATTCTTTAAAATACTATAAAGAATTTGAAGAAGTTCAAGCACTTGAAAAAAGTTTAAGTAAATTAAAAGATGGATATGTTTTTTGTAGACTTGGAGAAGAAAGTGGAGATATAGAATTTAGAAAAAGAACAAAAATCCCTGAATTAATGAAGGAATTTCAATTTATAAGGGACATAAGAAAAAAATTAAATGAAGAATTAAAAGAAGAGGAGGAAGGAGAATTTGAATAAATCAAGAATTATAGGATTGAGTATGTTAATACTAACACTTTTTTCAACAAATTGTTTTGCATCAAATATTGAATTAAAAGATTATGAAATAAATGAAACAATATCAATAGAGAATGCTGAAGAATTTGAAAAAAATATTCAAAAAAATATTAATATTGATAATGTTAAATATGAATTACAAGATGTGGCAAAACAAGAAAATAAACAAAATATTAATAAAGAAGAAACTCAAACAAAACAAAAAATAGTATATACGAATAATAAATACGATGTGTTAAATATGTTTGAAAATAAAATTGAAATGACAAAGGATGGAATGTCAGGAATTTTAGAATTACAAAATAATTCATTAGATATAAAAACAAATGATAGTTATATAGAGCAATACAAAGTATCATTAACAAAAAAATATGAAAATGTACCAACTAATGAATTAAACGATATTCCAAAGAGTATTGAAGAAAATGGAGTTACTTATTATTTAGTAAATCCAATTTGGAATATTTCACAAGTAGAAAAGATTGAAGGGCAAGATGTTCCAATAGCATATGATGGAGAGATGCAATATGAAGGAATAAAAGAAAGGAAAATAGTAAAAAGCTATTTGGCAACTGTAACATATATAGGAACATTGGAAAAAGAAGAAACAGAGTCAATAACCTTTAATATAAAATATAAAGAAATGCCTCAAGAAGATGTAGAAGAAAAAACAAATTATACACCAATAGTAGTAGCAACAGCAGGAACTAGTATTTTAGTAATAAGTGGAATATTTCTTTGGAAAAGAAAAAAGAAAGATAAAATTGCACAGTAGGAGGATGGAATGAAAAATAACATGGTTATAATAAGTATTTGCATTTTATTGGTTATAATAATTGGTAGTACTTTGTATTATTGCATTGTATATGATAAAAATTTAGTTGATCCCAATAATATAACAACAGATTCTAAATTTGAAAATATTACATATAATCAAGCAGACGATTCAGACATATTAAAAGATGGAATATTAGGAATAATTAGTATTGAAAAAATACGGTTTAAAAGCTGAGGTAAAAGAAGGTAGTAGTAATGAAATATTAAACGAATACATAGGGCATATAGAAAATACATCAATTTATGATGGCAATGTTGGACTTGCAGGACATAATAGAGGTAATAAAAATTCGTATTTTGCTAGATTAAATGAATTAGAAAATGGAGATATAATTACATATAAAACAAATTTTTTTACAAGAAAGTATAAAGTTGATAATATACAAACAATACTAGAAACAGACTGGAATTTATTAAAAGAAACAGATCAAAATAAATTAACATTAATAACTTGTATTGCAAATAAGAAATTGCAAAGGTTATGTGTGCAAGCAACAGAAATTGTGGAAAATAACTTGAAATAAAAATGAAAATGGGTTACAATAAGCACAAGGAAGAGGATGTGGTTTATATGAAAAAAGAGAAAGACAAAGTTTATAAAGTCGAAATAAAGCCAAAATGGGAACTAAATTTTGCAGCAAAATTTTATCTTGTTTGCATCATAGTTTTTGTGCTTTTAGTAGCTTATATTCAAATATATAGACATATACATAGAGATAAAATAATACAAAATATAATTGAAAGAGAAAATAAAGTAGTTGTAGAAAATGAAATTAAATAAAAAATAATAGAACACCTTTTAGGGTGTTTTTTTAATGGAGGTAGAAAATGAAATTAAAAAAATTAGTTAGTATAATATTACTAATTTTAATATTAGTAAATTCAATGTCAGGCATTGCAAATGCTTTTGAAGTTAATTCTGCATATGTAGAAAATTTAGGAGATTGTGGTCAACATTTACAATTTAAAACTACATCAGGAATATGGAGTTATGTTATTACAACAATGGTTGGATATAGAAATAATGGGGTATTACATTATGCATATTGCTTAAATGTTGATAAACATGGTGTTGGAGAAGAACAAAATTATAGTGTAAATGTAACAGAAATATTATCAGATGTTCAAGTGTGGAGAGCAATAGTAAATGGATTTCCATATAAAAGTGCATCAGAACTTGGAGTAGAAAATGATCAAGATGCATTTGTAGCAACAAAACAAGCAGTATATTCAGTTATATATAACAGAGATGTAGATAGTTTTTATCGTGGTGGAGATGCAAGAGGAACAAAAATATTTAATGCAATAAAAAACATTGTAAATCAAGCAAGATATGGATCAGAAACACCATCAGTAAACAGTGTACTAAATGCAAATAAAATAGGAAGCTTTAAAGCAGATGGAAGTAACTATTATTCACAAGAGTATAGTGTTACAAGTAATGTAAATGTATCTAATTATATAGTTACATCAATTAGTAATTTTCCAGAAGGAAGTTATATTGCCGATTTAAGTGGTAATGCTAAAACTACATTTAATGGCAATGAACATTTTAAAGTTGTAGTTCCTAAAGACAAAATTTTAGATAATTTTGATGGAAAAATATCACTAAATGGTAAAGTTAAAAGCTATCCAGTATTTTTTGGACAAAGTCCAAATTCTAATTGGCAAAATTATGCATTAACTTATGATGCATATTACACAGCAGGTGGTGAGGCAACTCTATCAGTAGATGCATATAAATCAAAAATTAAAGTTATAAAAATAGATAACGAAACTAAAAAATCAATAGAAGGAGTAGAATTTAATTTTAGATATAGTGATGGACAAAATATCGGGAATTATAAAACAAATGCACAAGGTTGTATTGAACTAAATAAATTAAGACAAGGAAAAGTAATTGCCACAGAAATAGCAACAAAATCTGAATATATTTTAGATGATAAAGAAAATGAAATTCTTTTGGACTATGATACATATAAAGAATTAACAATTGGAAATGAACACAAAAGAGGAGATTTAAGTGTATATAAAGTAGATAGTGACAATAAAAAAATAACTTTGGGTGGAGTTAAATTCGCATTATATTCACACGAATTTCAAAAAGTAACAGGGCATTATACAACAGATGCAAATGGTGAAATTCATATTAAAGGTTTAAGAACAGGAAATTGGTCATTAATTGAAGAAGAAACAGGAAAATGGTATAATCTTAATGAGAATCCAATTGAAATTAAAATTAATTGGAATGAAACTACTAACACAACAGTAGAAAATGAATTAAAAAAATCACAAATAAAAATTATAAAAGTTGATAAGGAAAATCATGAAGTAAAATTAAAAGATGTTGAACTTGAAGTTTTAGACAAAGATGGGAATGTTTTAGAAAAATTAAAAACAGATAAAAATGGAGAATGTTATACAAAAAGATATGCAGTAAGAGATTACCCTGAATTATATATAAGAGAAACAAAAACAAATGAAAAATATGTATTAGATACAGAAATGAAGAAAATCATATTAAAAGAAAATGAGATTGTTAATTATACATTTGAAAATCAAAAAATATATGGACAAATTAAAGTAATAAAAACATCAGAAGAAGACAACAAAATAAATGGAGATAAAAAAGGAACACCAATTCCAAATGTATCTTTTGGAGTATATGATGAAAACAAAAACTTTATAGAGAAAATTACAACAGGAGCAGATGGAATTGCAATTACAAGTAAATTAGAAAAAGGCAAAAAATATATAAAAGAATTGGAAGGGGAATCAGGAGAATGGTATCAATTAAACGAAAATGAATATTCAGCAGAGATAGTTAAACATGGTGAAATTGTTGAATTAAACATTACCAATAAACCTGATAATCCAGATATAGATGTTGAAAAAGATGGAATTATTCAGACAACAGCAAATCAAGAGATTAAATATGATTTTACAATAAAAAATACAGGTAATGTGCCATTAAAAGATTTTACTTGGTATGATTATTTACCAACAGACTATGTAACTGCTACAAAACTTGTAACTGGAACATATAATCAAGATTTAAATTATGCCGTATATTATAAAACGAATAAAAATGATTATAGATTATTAAGAGATAATTTGAATACACAAACAAATAACTATATTGATTTTTCAAATTTAGAATTAGAAGCGGATGAGTATGTAACAGAATTTAAAGCAGAGTTTGGAAAAGTAGATGTAGGATTTTATTCAGTAGAAAAACCACAATTATTTGTAAAAGTTAAAGCTTCAGTAAAAGAAGATGATACATTTACAAACAAAACAAAAGTAGAAGGATATCACAAAACATATTATGTATTTGATGAGGATGATCACACTACAAAAGTATATGAAAAAAAATTAGAAGTAAAATTACCAAGAACAGGATGTTAGAATATATTTTGGAGAGTTCAAATAGAACTCTCCTTTTTGAAAAAAGAAAGGATTGATAAAATGAAAAATACAAAATTAAAACAAATGGAAGAGTTAGATGCTAAAATTGAAAAGACAAATTATGACTTATCAGGGTTGGAATCAAGAAAAAAAGAAATGGAAGATAGCAAATTTGATAAACAACAAAACATAGAAAAATTAGAAGAAGAGAAAAGAACAATATTAGCCAAAACGGATAAAATGAACAGATTAGAAAAAATAATTTATATAGCATTTGCATCAAAAAATGATTTGAAACAGGTAGATTTATTAAATGCAAAAATTACAGAATTAAGAAATGAAAAAGATAGCATTCAAAATAAAATTGATATTCAAAATAAATTATATGCAGATACGATTAAAGAAAAAGATAATTATATAGAACAAAGAAAACAATTATATGTTGAAAATACAATGACTAATGTACAAGAAAAAGAAGATATAGTAAAAACAACTCATGTAGAGGATTTGGCTAGAATTCATAAGATTGCTAAACAATATGAAGGTAGTGAAATTATGAAAAAGTTATCACAGACAATAGAAAAATATGTTGATAAGCTGTTGGGAAATACAGAAGAAAATGAAAAAAATGCATTAGAAAAAGAAGATGAGGCAGAAGCATAAAAGGAGAAATTTTGAAAGAAGTAATAGTAAAGAAAATAAAAAAAGGAAATGCAGGATATAAAAAGATTTATTCTGTAATAGTTCATAATGTAAAAAATAAGAAAAAATCAAGAAAACAAAGAAGGTGATTAATATAGATGAGAAAGTACAAGAATTAATAAACAGTACAGATAAAATAGCAAAGGAAATATTTGAAAATCCAAATAAAATGAGAGATTTTTTAAAAACATTAGCCAAAATGTATAATACAAGTTATAATAATATTTTGCTATTGAAATCACAAAAAGAGAATGTATCATTTGTAGCAACCAAAGAAGAATATCAAAAATATAAATATAAAATCAAAGATGATGAAAAACCACTTGAAATAATAAAAAGAATAAAAATAAATAATGATGTTAAATTTAAAGTGGTGGAAGTTTATGATATATCACAAACAAATGATATAAAAAAACAGAAAGAATATAAAAAGGAATATGTAGATGTAATTTTAAAAGGAATGTGTGAGAAAAGAAATCTATATTATGATCCTAATAATCAAATGGAAAATATTGAATCAATTGTAAATGATATAAGTAATAATACAAGAAGTTTAAATATATCATATTTTGATATTGACAGATATGCAAGTCAAAGACAAGCAGAAGTTATTGCAACAATTTTTGCAGTAGCAAAGAAATTGGGGATTAATACAAGAAATTACAATTTAACAGAGGTATGCAAATGGGGAGTAGAGAAAGAAAATAGAAGTTTAAAGGAAAGTTTAAAATATATGCAAAAATTTGTTAATTACTTTGTTAAAGATTTTGAGGCACAAGAAAAAATATATAGAATAGAACATCAAAAAGAAGATGAAGAAGAAATGGAATAAGGAATTCATTCAAGAAAGGGTATTATGGAAGAAAAATTTTCAATAAAAATGAATAAAGATGAAATGTTAAGATACTACGAAAATAAAATTGTAGAAGATGGAATAAAAAGTTGTACCGAATTTAATACAATAGTGAATCTAAGAGATTATAACACTAATGAAATAAAGTTAGAAAAATATAAAAATCAAATATTGCAATTATTATATCGAGATGAAAGAGTAGCCGATGTAGTGATTGATGATGAATTTAATGTAGATATGGTTTTTTATACTGATTATTGTCCATTTTATTATGATGACGAAAAAAATGTTATATATAATGAAATAATGGATAGTCCAACTTATCAGGGAATAGAATTGGCGGAATTTGTTGGATATATGGGAAAAAGAATAATAGAAGATTCTTATATAAGTACAAGAAATTTAATTAATAACTATGTTCAAACTAAAAATTTAAAAGATACAGATAAAGAAATTTTAGCAAATTTTCTGAAAAAAAGTATTATAGAAACAGGATTTACAGAAAAGTATATTGATAATATAAATGTATTTGTAACTTATAAAAATTTCCAAGAATTAGAAAAAGGATTAATCGAAATTGTAAAACAAAAGAATAATGAATCACTAAAAAAAATTGAAGAGGAAGAATTTGAATAATAAAAATAAAGGCTCTAGCTTATAAAACGGCTAGAGTTTTTTATTTACTAAAAAAGAATAAGAGAACGAGAGATGCCATAAACTCGTTGTAAAATAAAAAAGTGATAGCTCTGGTGGAGGCGATGCTATAAAATCCATTCGTATGATTACAAAAAATCTATTTGTAAGAAATGCGTCAGTGAGATTTTGTAACACATACTCACAATAACTAAAGAGTTTCAGGAGGCAAAACTTGTAAGAGGGATACACAAGTGTAAAAAGTTTGGGCAAGGATGGACAATGTTATTTTATATAACAGCATTTGTGGTAAATATTATTATTTACATACTAGATTATCATAAACGAAGTGATGGGATGAGGGGTTTCGTTTATGGTGTATTATTTTTTTGAATATAAGGGGATAATACATCATTTTACTCGTTCAAGGATTTCAGGGTTTCAAATTTTTATAAATTTGTGAAGATAAGTTGACAATTGGTTTAAACAGAGTTAATATCACATATAATATAACGAGATGTTATCAAATTTATTAAAAAATTCTAGGGATACGATTAGGAGGAGAACATGGATAGAAAATGTGCAATTTATAATAGAATTAGTGTTGAAAATAAAACACAATTAGAAAAAATAAGAAATATACTGATAGAATATTGTCAAAAAGCTCTTGGTATAAAGGATTATATTTTGTTTGAAGAAATTGGCTCTGTCGATGGAAAAAGAAAAGAATTTGAAGATATGATTGATAGAATACATAAAGGAGAATTTACTGATTTATTAGTTTATCATCCAAATAGAATATATAGAGCAGAGTATAATAAAGAAAAATTTGATAATATTATAAATGATATTGATAAATATGCAGTCTTACATAGTGTTGTCTTTGAATATGAAAGTAGTCCAGTAATAGATAAATACTTAGCAGTATTAAAGAAAGAAAATGAATATTTTGAAAAATATTTAAATAATAAAATAAATCTTAATGATTCGTTTGAAAATCCAATAGAATCAAAGATAAATGGCGAAATACTTAACTTCTTGAACAATGCATTTATTTGGAGAAAAATAAAAACAAAAATAGATATGCATAATGCAATGAATAGTCAATATAAATATGATTTACTAAAACTAAGTGATTTTTATTATGATGAACTTTGTGATTTATTTGCAGATTTTTATAATATAGAAGATTACTCAGAAATGGAAGATGAAAAAATAGATGAATTGTTTTCGATAGAAAATTATAAGAAAATACTAGAAAATAAGGAAGTACCAAAGAGGATTAAAGAGTGTATTGAATTATATTTAGAATGTAATAAAGTATGCAAAGAATTAGAAACAATTATAATAAAAAAAGATTGATGAAATAAGTTGACAAGAACTTTAAACAGAGTTAACATCACATACAACTTAAGAGAGAGGAGGAGTTGTGATGAGAAGACTTGTCATTATTGATCAAGATGGAAATTCAATTAAAAATGATATCTTTGAAAAATTATTTGATATTAGAGAAAGTGAAATTGAAAGAAAATTAGAAGTAAGAGAAAGCTTCATAAAAGAAAATAATTTAAAAGATATAACACATGATGATGTAATTGCGGAAATTCAAGCAATATCAAATATTGATTCAATGCAAAAAGAAAAAATACTTGATATGATAGATAAGTTATTAGAAAATAGATCAAGGATTCAAAGTTTTGATTGTAAGTTATATTATGAGTCAGGAATCCAAGATGTTATAGGTATATTATTTAGAGAAAAAAGTTATTAAACTAGGACATTATTGTAATGAGAGTGTTATTAAAAAATAAGTGGTAAGAAAACCACTTATTTTTTAATGAAAATTTTTAGTTTTTAAATAAAAATATCTTATATGAAAAATGTAACGATAGTTGATAATTATATGTTTTTGTGATATAAAAAAGTAAACTTATGTAAAAAAATAGAAGAGGTAACAAACAATGCAATTTTCAAATAAAGATATTCAATTATTTAATGAAGCAGGAATAAATGTAGAAAATAAAAATTATACAAATGATGAAGTTGAAAGATTAAAAATTAAGATAACAGATTATATTGTTAGTCAAAGTACAAAAGATATTGATAAATATAGTAAAAAATTTAGTAGTTTATTATAAGGATTAGATATGGATAAAGAAGAAATAATTAAATATTGTTTAACATTAGAAGATACATTTAAAGATTGTCCATTCCCAGATGATTTTGAATCAGTAACAATGAAACATTGTAAAAATAAAAAGTGGTTTGCACTAATTATGAATGTTAATAATAAGTTATATCTTAATGTAAAAACAGATCCGAATTATTCTGATATATTAAGAAATACTTATGATTATATAATACCTGCTTATCACATGAATAAGGAACATTGGAATACAATTATTATTGACGGAAAAGTGGACAAGGTGTTAGTAAAAGAATTGATAAAAGAAAGTTATAAATTAACAAAGTAAAAAGAAAATAGTAATTTGTTGAAATGATTGGAGGAATGGGTATGAAAAATAAAAATGTAT
>OLSB01000759.1_pt1 | contig 36152 bp, 30 predicted proteins | sample 1672071 | NCBI WGS metagenome assembly OLSB01 (sample SAMEA3136642, study PRJEB25190) | human gut metagenome | biome: human gut; feature: human-associated habitat; material: faeces | place: Austria | collected 2013 | reverse complement strand
GCAAAAAGGGTGTTGCTCAGAAGGTCGTTTACGACGCTTTTGACATCATCAAGGAGAAGACCGGCAAGGAACCCCTTGACGCCTTCACCGAAGCAATGAACAATATCATGCCCAGCCTCGAAGTTAAGGCTCGCCGTGTCGGCGGTGCAACTTACCAGGTTCCTATCGAAGTAAGACCTGCACGTCGTCAGACTCTCGGCCTGCGTTGGCTGGTCGGCTACGCCCGCAAGCGTGGCGAGAAGACCATGAAGGAGCGCCTTGCAGGCGAGATCATGGATGCCTGCAACAACCTCGGCGCATCCGTCAAGAAGCGCGAAGATACCCATAAGATGGCAGACTCCAACAAGGCCTTCGCACACTTCAGATGGTAATCTTTACAGGAGAAGATTATGCCAAGACAGTACTCACTTGAAAAAACCAGAAATATCGGTATCATGGCTCACATCGACGCCGGCAAGACTACGACAACAGAGCGTATTCTTTATTACACCGGCGTAAACTACAAGATCGGCGAGACCCATGAAGGTACCGCGACCATGGACTGGATGGAGCAGGAGCAGGAGAGAGGTATAACCATCACTTCCGCAGCAACCACCTGCCACTGGCGCGATACCAGAATCAATATCATTGATACCCCGGGCCACGTTGACTTCACCGTTGAGGTCGAGCGCTCTCTGCGTGTTCTTGACGGCTGCGTGACCGTATTGTGTGCCAAGGGCGGCGTTGAGCCGCAGTCCGAGACAGTTTGGAGACAGGCCGATCACTACCATGTTCCCCGTATGATATACGTCAACAAGATGGATATCATGGGCGCGGACTTCTATCATGTTCTCGATATGGTACATGACAGACTTAAGTGCAATGCAGTGCCCATCCAGCTCCCGATCGGCGCCGAAGCGGATTTCCGTGGCATAATCGATCTGGTTGAGATGAATGCCCGCATTTATTACGATGATCTCGGCAACGATATGCGCACCGAGGAAATCCCCGAGGATATGCGCGATCTGGCCGAGGAATACCGTGTAAAGATGCTGGAAGCTATCTCGGATTTCGACGACGAGATAATGATGCTTTATCTCGAAGGCGAAGAGGTTCCGCAGGATATGATCCGTGCAGCCATCAGAAAGGCCACATGCGCCGTTCAGATGGTACCCGTGGTCTGCGGTACTTCGTATAAAAATAAAGGCGTGCAGAAGCTGCTCGACGCTATCGTTGAGTACATGCCCTCGCCGCTGGATATTCCCGCAATCAGCGGAACAAACCCCAAGACCGATGAGGAGGAGACCCGTGAGGCATCCGATGATGCACCGTTCTCCGCTCTTGCATTCAAGATCATGACCGACCCCTTCGTCGGCCGTCTGAGCTTCTTCCGTGTCTATTCCGGCACAGTCGAGGCCGGCAAAACGGTTTTGAACTCGTCCAAGGGTCAGCGCGAGCGTATCGGCAGAATCCTGCTGATGCACGCAAACCACAGAGAAGATCTTTCCATCGCTTATTCCGGCGATATTGCTGCCGCCGTCGGCCTTAAAAATACCACGACCGGCGATACGCTCTGCGATGAGAAAAATCCGATCATCCTTGAATCCATGGAATTCCCCGAGCCTGTTATCCGCGTTGCTATCGAGCCTAAGACCAAAGCCGGTCAGGAAAAGATGGCTATCGCGCTTCAGAAGCTGGCAGAGGAAGATCCCACCTTCAAGACCTACACCGACGAAGAGTCGGGTCAGACCATAATCGCCGGTATGGGCGAGCTTCATCTTGAGATCATCGTTGACAGACTCCTGCGCGAGTTCAAGGTCGAGGCTAACGTCGGCAAGCCGCAGGTTTCCTATAAGGAGACCATCACGCGCGAGGCGACCGTCGATACCCGTTATGCCCGTCAGACGGGCGGTAAAGGCCAGTTTGCACATTGTAAGATCACTGTTGAGCCCAACGAGTCCGGCAAGGGCTATGAGTTTATCAACAAGATCACCGGCGGCGCTATCCCCAAGGAGTATATCCCCTGCGTTGATCAGGGTATCCAGGGTGCAATGCAGTCGGGCGTGCTCGCCGGCTATCAGGTCGTAGATGTGAAGGTAACGCTTATAGACGGTTCTTACCATGAGGTTGACTCGTCCGAGATGGCGTTTAAGATCTGCGGCAGCATGGCGTTCAAGGAAGCCTGCGAGAAGGCAGGTCCCACTCTGCTTGAACCTATTATGAAGGTCGTTGTAACGGCTCCCGACGAATACATGGGTGACGTTATGGGCGACATAAATGCAAGACGCGGCCAGATTGTCGGCTCGGACATCAGGAACGGTGCCGCCGTCATCGAGGCTCATGTGCCTCTTGCATCCATGTTTGGCTACGCTACCGACCTGAGAAGCAAAACTCAGGGACGCGCAACCTACAGCATGGAACCCAGCCACTATGTCGAGCTTCCGAAGAATCTCCAGGAGACTCTTCGCGGCACACGCAAGGGCTGATAAACCATATAAGCAAGTAGTTTTAATCAAATCATTTGTATCAATTTAACGGAGGTTATTATTATGGCAAAGCAGCAATTCGACAGATCCCTGCCCCACGTCAATATTGGCACCATCGGTCATATCGACCACGGCAAGACCACTCTGACCGCAGCTATCACCAAGTACCTTGCTCTGCTCGGCGACGCAGAGTACACTGATTACTCTTCCATCGACAAGGCTCCCGAAGAGAGAGAACGCGGCATCACCATCAACACCGCACACGTTGAGTACAAGACCGCTCATCGTCACTACGCACACGTTGACTGCCCGGGCCACGCTGACTATATCAAGAACATGATCACCGGCGCAGCTCAGATGGACGGCGCTATCCTCGTTATCGCAGCATCCGACGGCCCCATGGCTCAGACTCGTGAGCACCTTCTGCTTGCCCGTCAGGTTAACGTTCCTTCCGTCCTCGTATTCCTGAACAAGTGCGATCAGGTTGACGACGAAGAGCTCCTCGAGCTCGTCGAGATGGAAGTTCGCGAGCTGCTCGACTTCTACGGCTTCCCCGGAGACGACACCCCCATCATCCGTGGTTCCGCTCTTAACGCACTCGTTTGCGAGTCCACCGATCCCAATGCTCCCGAGTATGCTTGCATCAAGGAGCTCATGGACGCAGTTGATACCTGGATCCCCACTCCTGACCGTAAGGCAGACCAGCCGTTCCTTATGCCTATCGAGGACGTATTCACCATCTCCGGCCGTGGCACCGTTACCACCGGTCGTGTAGAGCGTGGCCGCGTTAAGGTTGGCGACAAGGTTCAGATCGTCGGCCTGAAGGACGAGATCACCGAGACCACCGTCACCGGTACCGAGATGTTCCACAAGATCCTCGAGTACGCAGAGGCTGGCGACAACGTCGGTACTCTTCTCCGTGGTATCGCAAAGAAGGACGTAGAGCGTGGCCAGGTTCTGGCAGCTCCCGGCTCCATCAAGCCCCACACCAAGTTCGTTGGCCAGGTTTACGTTCTGTCCAAGGACGAAGGCGGCCGTCACACCCCGTTCTTCAACAACTACCGTCCTCAGTTCTACTTCCGTACCACCGACGTTACCGGCGTCATCACCCTGCCCGAAGGCACCGAGATGTGCATGCCCGGCGATAACGTCGACATGAAGGTCGAGCTGATCACCCCGATCGCAATCGAGAAGGGCCTGCGTTTCGCTATCCGTGAGGGTGGCCGCACTGTCGGTTCCGGCGTTGTTATCGCTATCAACGACTAATTTATAAACCGCTCCGAACGGGCGCATCCTGCTCGGACACGAAGATACCCCCCGAAGCTGCGCTTCGGGGGGTATTGCCGTATTTACCGTATACCGTGCATGAAGCCGTCGATGGCGGCGGAGTGAATGTCGCCGCCGATGACCCTCGCGCTTTTGACATAGAGCGTTGCATAGACCGTTGAGCTGCTGCCCTCATAGTTGGTGACAACATATGTATACTGCGTGCACTCGAGTCCAGCGTAGGATACAAAGTCATAGCCCTGCTCGGTCTGCATTGCACCGTATTCGGCCAGAGCTCCCTCGAACTCCTTTGGCAGCAGCACGGTGCGGCGCTCCTCGCTGCCAAGGTCTATCTCCCAGCCGTAACCGCTGAGATATTTCTCCCTGCCCTCCTGACTCGATACGTTCAACATCTCCCCGCTGCTGAAAAAACTGCGTGGAGAGGAGCACAGAATGACGGCAGCGGCCAGAACTATGCCGAGTATTATGAGAAATATGACAGCGCGCTTTTTCGTCAGCTTTAAACATTTTGTAAACATATAAGTAATATAAGCCTTTTCCTATTCAAATTTCCTATACTTTATGTTATAATCATTACGGTGATTTTATGCCAAAAATGAGACTGGACAAGCTTTTATCCGAATGCGGAGTGGCCTCCAGAAAGGAGATACGGCAGCTCATACGGAGCGGAAGAGTCTCCGTCGACGGCGCCGCAGCCGAGTCGCCGGAGCTGAAGCTTGACCCGTATAAGGCGCAGGTGTGCCTTGACGGTACTAAAATTGAATATGCGAAATACCATTATTATATGATGAATAAGCCTGCCGGAGTTCTGTCGGCAACAGATGACGGCAGGCAAAAGACTGTTCTGGATCTTGTTACTCCGGAGATGAGGAAAATAGGCCTTTTTCCGGTGGGAAGACTGGACAAGGATACGACGGGGCTTCTGATCCTCACAAATGACGGCGAATTTGCCCATCGGGTCATATCTCCGCGATCCGGGATCGTAAAGGTCTATCATGCCAGGACGGAAGCCCCTGTTGACGAGACGGATATAACCGCTTTTAAGGAGGGACTTACTCTCGGCGACGGCACAAAATGCCTGCCTGCGGGTCTGAAGCTGCTGCCGGACGGGAGCTGCCTTGTGGAAGTCATGGAGGGAAAGTACCATCAGGTAAAGCGCATGATCGCCTCCCGCGGCAAGCCCGTTACGGAGCTCAAACGGCTGTCCATAGGCGGGCTGAAGCTTGACGAAGCCCTTTTGCCGGGTGGTTTTCGGGCTTTGGAAGAAAATGAGTTGTGCAGTGTGATGAAGAAAAAATAACAAAAAAACTCCCCTAATATTTGGTGCTTTTAGCAAATAAATTAGAATTTTTTTAAAAAGTCCACAATTTTTGAACATTATTCTATTGAAAAACGCACAAAAAAGTATTATTATGTAGAAAGTAAAATTGCACGACTATCGTTAAAATACCCATAGCTTTCAGGGGAGGAACAGCCATGTCAAGCAGAATATTTCAAAGTGTTATTATTCAGATAAAAGAGGCAACCGACAGGTGTATCGGCGTCATAGACGATCAGGGCTTTGTCATCACCTGCAGCGAGCTTCCCATGATCGGCTCCCGCCTTGATGATTTCCAGAGCGTAAATTACGATACGTCCGAGCCTGTGCTTGTCAGCGGTCTGCGTACATATAAGATCCTCGGGAACAGCAGCGGCAAGTTTGATTATGCCGTGTTTGTGGAAGGCTGTGACGAGATGGCAAAGGTAAGCTGTATGATGGCTGCCGTTGCCTTTAACGAGGCCAAGACCAATTACGAGGAAAAGTACAATAAGGCCGCATTTCTCAAAAACATAATTTCCGACAATATTCTCCCCGGAGACGTCTATGTCAGAACAAAGGAGCTTCACTTTGCTCCTGACGTGCCGCGCGCTCTTCTGCTGATACGGCAGGTCGACCGTTCCGACGTCACTTGCGTTGAGGTCCTGCAGAGCCTGTTTCCCGATAAGCAGCATGATTTTGTCATCAGCATAAACGAGACGGATATCGTCGTTATAAAGGAGCTGCCCGGCGGTGACAGCAGTGCCGAGGTAAAGGCCATTGCAGAGAGTATTGAAACTGTACTCAAAACCGAGCTTCAGATAAAATGCATCATCGGCATCGGAACGACGGCACGCCACCTGCGCGAGCTTGCCGACCGCTATAAGGAAGCTCAGATCGCTATCGACGTCGGCCGCGTGTTCGACTCGGATAAGACCATCATCAGCTATGAAAATCTCGGCATAGGCCGTATTATATATCAGCTTCCCACAACGCTTTGCGAAATGTTTCTGAACGAGGTATTCAAGAAGAATCCCCTTGAGACGCTTGATGAGGATACGCTCGAGACCATAAACAAGTTCTTCGAGAATAACCTTAACGTTTCAGAAACGAGCCGCAAGCTGTATGTACACCGCAATACGCTGGTCTACCGGCTTGAGAAGATCAAGAAACTCACCGGACTTGACCTGCGTGAATTTGACCATGCTATAGTGTTCAAGGTCGCGATGATGGTCAAGCAGTATCTGGACTCCGTCAACAATAACGGCAGATAAAAATAGACCGGGAGGCCGTACCAAAATCCCCAGGAGGAAAACCCAATGGTTCAAATGAACAATGTAACTATGGTTTACGAAAACAGCGACGTTGCCGCTCTTGATAGCGTAAGCCTGACGATCAGCGAAGGTGAGTTTGCTTTCCTTGTCGGTCCCTCCGGCTCAGGAAAGACCACCATCATCAAGCTCCTTACCGGCGAAATAATGCCATCTGACGGAGAAGTTATCGTAAACGGCTTCAACACGGTCAAGCTCAAGCGCCGCAAGATGCCTCAGATGCGCAGGACTCTCGGAGTTATTTTCCAGGACTTCCGCCTTATCGACAAGATGACGGTTTATGATAACGTCGCCTTTGCAATGCGCGTTGTCGGTGCGGCAAATAAGGAGATCAGGGAGCGGGTGCCAAAAGTGCTGGAGCTTGTCGGGCTTGAAGGCCGCGAGAAGCGCCTGCCGGCTGAACTTTCCGGCGGCGAGCAGCAGCGCGTGGCCATCGCGAGGGCTCTTGTCAACAATCCCACCATGATCATTGCCGACGAACCGACCGGAAACCTTGACCCGGTGCGCAGCCTTGAGCTTATGCTGCTGCTTGAGAAGATAAACGAGATGGGAACCACCATTCTGGTGGTAACTCATGAAAAGGAACTGGTCAACGCCTTCTCGAAGCGCGTTATCGCCATTGACGGCGGACATTTGATCAGTGACGGAATGGACGGGTATTACAGCTATGAAGTTGAATAGATACGGATATCTTATAGGCGAGGGCTTCCGCAATATATTTACGCATGGCTTTATGTCCTTCGCGTCTGTTACGATAATAATCGCCTGCCTGATCGTTATGGGCAGCTTCACTCTGCTGGATATCAATATAAATCAGATAATTGACGATATAGGCGACCAGAACCAGATCCTTGCTTATGTTGATGAGGATATGACCGCGCAGGAGGCCTCCGCGAAGCTCCAGACCAAGCTTGAGTCACTGGACAATGTGGCAAGCGTTGAATTTGTCAGCCGAAGCGAGGCAAGGGACAGCTTCATGGAGAAGTATGACGAGAGCCTCATGGAGGGAATAGACGACGAGGTGTTCCGCCACCGTTTTTCCATCCAGCTCATCGACCTCAGCCTTATGGATGAGACAAAAGCTGAGATCGAGGATGTCGACGGCATCGTCAAGGTCAACGCCCCCACCGAGTTTGCGGATAAGTTCATCTCGGTCCGGAACGTCATAAGCATCGTGTCCCTTGCGCTGATAGTCATACTCGGCTTTGTATCGCTGTTTATAATGAGCAACACTATCAAGCTTGCCACTTACGGCAGACGCGAGGAGATCGCCATCATGAAAATGGTCGGCGCTTCCAACAGCTTTATTCGCTGCCCGTTTATCGTTGAAGGACTTGTTCTCGGCGTGGTCGGCGGCGGCCTGGCATTTCTTGCTCAGTGGGGTCTGTATGCCGCGCTTGAGGCAAAGATCGTCGAGAGCCTCGGTATCTCCTTCGTGGAGATCGTGCCCTTTGCGCAGGTGTGGCCCTTTGTACTTATAACCTTCCTTGCCGTCGGCATACTGGTCGGCGCGGTAGGCGGAGTTATCGCCATCAGGAATTACCTCAAGGTGTGAGGAGCACGTAATGAACAGAAGACTTATTGTATCAATACTTGCCGTTATTCTTGTGCTGTCCATGATACTCAGCCTTGTGCTGACGGTGATCCCCTTCGGAATGTGAAACGCCCGAACGGGAGCGTACGGCGGAATATGAACTGAAACGGCGGAGAAAAATAGCTTGACTGGCAATCATATTTGATTGCCAGTCAAATGTGCTGTTTAAGCGCAGGGTAAATTTTCCTGCGCTTAAGCCCCGCCTATGCTATCCTGAAAGGAGAAAATGCCTTGAAGAAGCCTAAGGGTTCGTTTTTCAACAAAAAATTCAAGCTTACTCATCTTATAATAGTGTGCCTTGTAGTAGCGGCGCTCACTGCCGGAGTGACATATGTGCTCACTATTGGCGGTATCGGCTCCAAGCAGTATTTTGACGACGCCAAAGCGTACGTCGAGATAGAGAAGATCATCAACGAGAACTATATAGGCAGCGTCGATGACGATACGCTTTTCAACGCCGCCGCATCGGCGATGGTCAGGAGTATAGACGATAAGTGGAGCTACTATATGAGCCCTGAGGAATATGCCGCCTATAAGCTGACCTCCTCCAATGAGTATGCCGGCATCGGTATAAGCGTCAAGCAGAATGACAGCGGAGATTTTGAGATCTTTTCGGTCGATTCGGGAACACCGGCGGAGGCGGCCGGACTTACTGCGGGCCAGCTCATAGTTTCCGTTGACGGACAGCCTGTGGCTGATATGACGCTCAGCGAGATGCAGGAGCTTATCCGCTCCAAGCTCAACAAGGATTTTCCGATGGTCGTGTCCGATAAAAAGGGCAACGAGGTCAGCGTCACCGTTGCGTGCGAGATCATCTACAAGGACCCGGTCTCCTCAAGGATGCTTGACGGGAATATCGGCTATATCAAGATAGCTAACTTTGAGGCCGGCAGCAGCGAGGGTACGATAAATGCGATAGAAAGGCTGGTCGCCGAGGGTGCGACGTCGTTCATATTCGATGTGCGCAACAATCCCGGCGGACTGCTCAGTGAGCTCGTGTCCCTGCTTGATTATCTGCTTCCCGACGGCGACCTTTTTATCAGCGTCGATAAGCAGGGCAACGAGACGGTCAAGACCTCTGACAAGATCTGTCTCAGCAGCAAGATGGCGGTGCTCGTCAACGCCAATACCTACAGTGCCGCGGAGTTCTTTGCCGCTGCGCTTCAGGAGTATGACTGGGCGACCATCGTGGGCGAGCACACCACCGGCAAGGCCAGAAGCCAGATAACGCTTGAGCTTTCAAACGGCGGCGCGGTTCATATTTCCACACACAAGTATCTGACTCCGGACAGAGTTGATCTCTCCGAGGTCGGCGGCATAAAGCCGGATATAGAGGCTGTCAATACAAACGAAGATCCTCAAATCCAGCTCAACGCAGCGATAAATGCGCTGAAATAGCCCAGCGGCATTCAGCTTTTAATATAGGATTTCAAAATAAAGGAGAGCTAAACATGGCTACCGAAAGCAGATTTAAAATGAGTCAGGAGCGTCTTGACGCTCTTAAAGCAGAACTCCAGTACCTCGAGACCGATAAGGCCAAGGAGGTATCCGAGCAGATCAAGGAAGCCCGCAGCTTCGGCGACCTTTCCGAAAACAGCGAATACGATGAGGCCAAAACCGAGCAGGGCAAGCTGTATTCCAAGATAGCGGAGATCAAAAACCTCATTGAAAATGCAGAAATAGTTGAAAAGATAGACACCGGAGCCGGAAAAGGCACCGTTACCCTCGGCAGCGTTGTCAAGGTGCGAGACCTCGACGAGGGCTATGAGGATGAGTACACCATCGTGGGTTCTCAGGAGGCAGACCCTATGGTCGGCCGCGTCTCCGATGATTCCCCCTTCGGCAGGGGCCTTTACGGCCACGTAGCGGGCGATAAGATAGATGTTGACGCACCCGCCGGAGTTATGCATTTTGAAATTATTTCCGTGGAAAATAACTGATGAGGATTGTGTATGAGCGAGAATATGACTAATGAAACGGCGGCGCAGGAGCAGGACCTTGGAGAACTCCTCCGCATACGCCGCGATAAGCTGAAGAACCTGCAGGCGGAGGGGAGAGACCCCTTCCAGCAGACCAGATTTGTAAGAAGTGCGTACTCGGCGGAGATAAAGGACGATTATGATGCCTTTGCGGAGAAGACCGTGCAGGTCGCGGGGCGCATCATGTCCAAGCGCGGCATGGGCAAGGCCATCTTCTGCCACATAAAAGATGACCGCGGCCAGATACAGCTCTACATCCGAAAGGATGCTGTGACCGAGCAGGAGTTTGCCGACTTCCGCAAGTACGATATCGGCGATATTATCGGCGTGTCCGGCTATGTTTTCAAGACAAAGACCGAGGAGATCTCCGTCCATGTCGAGTCCGTCACGCTCCTTTCAAAGAGCCTGCGTCCTCTGCCGGAGAAGTTCCACGGCATGACCAACACCGAGCTCAAGTACCGTCAGCGCTATGTCGATCTCATCATGAGCGACTCCAGCCGCCGCAATTTTGAGATACGTTCAAAGTTTATAAGCTATGTGCGCTCCTTCCTTGACGGCCGCGGCTACATGGAGGTCGAGACTCCCGTTCTCAACACCATCTCCGGCGGCGCGACGGCAAGACCTTTTATAACCCACCATAATACGCTGGATATCGATATGTTCCTGCGTATTGCCACCGAGCTCAACCTCAAGCGCCTCATCGTGGGCGGCATCGAGCGTGTGTATGAGATCGGCCGCATCTTCCGCAACGAGGGCATGGATACAAAGCACAACCCCGAGTTCACGACCGTTGAGCTTTATCAGGCCTATGCCGACTTCAACGACATGATGGATCTGTTCGAGGATCTGCTGTCCGGCGCCGCGATGAGCATTCTCGGCACCTATAAGTGCAGATGGCAGGAGCAGGATATCGACCTGACTCCCGGCTGGGAGCGCCTTACCATGGCGGAGGCTGTCAAGAAATATGTCGGCGTCGACTTCATGGCGATAGAGGGCGACGAGGCGGCTGTCGCCGCGGCGAAGGCCGCGGGAGTTGACATGGAAAAGGTCGAGCCTACCTGGGGTCATGCCCTGTACGAGACATTTGACCAGCTTGTTGAGGAAAAGCTCATCCAGCCCACCTTCATCACAATGCATCCCGTGGACGTGTCGCCTCTGGCCAAGCGTTCGCCCAAGGATCCCAGGCTCACCGAGCGCTTTGAGCTGTTCATATGCCGCAGCGAGATGGGCAACGCCTTCTCCGAGCTCAATGACCCTATCGACCAGAAGGGACGCTTCCTTAAGCAGGTCGAGCTCCGCGACAAGGGCGACGACGAGGCGGGCATGATGGACGATGATTTCATCAACGCCCTTGAGTACGGCATGCCTCCCACAGGCGGCCTCGGCATCGGCATCGACCGCTGCGTGATGCTCCTGACCGGCATGAACTCCATCCGCGACGTCATCCTGTTCCCGACAATGAAGCCGTTGGACTAATCAGATCACCATAAGTCCCTGTATTGCGATTTATTGAGAATAATTGCTGGAGATTCTCCAAATTACTCTCCAATCGTCTCCATTTTTTCTCCGAAAGAGGAACGAGAAATCTACAAATCGCAATTAGAGACAATCAAAAGCAATAGCTGACACTCAGAGACCTATGAACAAACCAGTTCGTAGGTCTCTTATTTCATTCCTTTATAACACAATTTGAGGCTCATCGGCATTTGGCCGGTGGGCCTTATTTTTTTACCCAAAAATAATTTGAAATATTCTGAGTAAGGGGGTTCGTTTTTGGCCTTCAATGTTGCGGTAGGTAAGTGTAGGGCAAATGCCCCAACGAACATTGAAAATTGAATACACATTCAGCAGGTCTGATGCTGGATTTTTGCGTTTATCGCATTTCGACCGGATGCTTTTTGCGCGGCAGCACTTATTACGCAGCTCGCAGATGCAATCGAGTTATTAAAAAACAAAAAGCTTTGATCCGTTAGAACGAATCAAAGCTTAATTATGCACTGTTTTCTTTAGTTAGTTAGGACACAGCGTACCGTAATGCGGCTTTGGCCGCCATAGGTACAGGTAAAAAGCGTCAGATCCCATTCATCCGAGACCATTTCCACTATTGCCGTAGGTTCCAGTGTCTCCACCTCTGCCACTTCATATTTATATGCTCTTCCACCTACGTCGATGAAATATACCTCATCGCCCGGCCGGAGGAGATTTATTCTTCCGAAGTGACTATCGTAGTTGTGCGCGGCTATGACCATTCCGGTCGCAATGCTGCCAAAGTAGCGGCAGGGCGCGAGCCTGAGCCCGGGGTAGCTCCAGTTCTCCAGTACGGGCAGCTCAAGTTCAAGCTGCGGTATGCTGATATAACCTATATATTTGTTGCCGTCTATCTCTATGGTCGCAAGCTCGTCCGGCAGCGGAAGGGCGGTGACCTCCGCATTGTCGCCAAGTTCTGTATGAAGCTGTTCGAGAGCATCACGGGCTGCATCACCTGACGAGTTTGCCTCAAGGCGGTTGTATATCAGCAGCGCCAGCGCCGAGATTATGAACAGGGCGCCGAGCAGCATGAGAATCAATCCCGATTTTTTAGTCATTTTTCCTGCCCTTGGTGTATATACCGAAGCCGATGATAATCATTGCAAGTCCTGATGCTGCAAGCACCGGTACAGGCCAGTTGAGCTGCCCGGTTTGGGGGAGCTTGGGGTCGTTCGGGGTTGGGGTCGGCGTCGGTATCGGCGTTGGGATTATTGCCGGCGTGGTCTTTGGGTTTGCCTCAATGTCGTATATAAGCGTCGAGCCGTCTGCAGCTGTCATCGGTACCGTGACTATAAAAGGCTCGGCAAGCTCGTATGCCTCACTGCCGCCTGTCTGAACGAGCAGATAGGCGCCGAACTCAAGTCCCTTAAACCTTGCGGTCGCTACGCTGTCCGCGTTTTTTGCAATACCGGCAATGTTATTATCCGCGGCATAGCTCGCCAGCTGCCCGGCGCTGAGCCCGGCAGGATCGCTCAAATTCTGGCCGCAGCCGGCAAATTCCTGCGCCGGCACATAGATGTTTCCTTCGAGTGACGCGAGCTTATATATGCTCCACTGAGCCCCGGGGATGGGCTCCTGCGTCTCAAGATCGTGCAGCGTCACACTTACGGAACCCTCCTGCTGCGCTGCATGGGCGGCAGATCCGGGAATCAGAAAAAACGCCGCTACAAGGGCTATCAAAATTGCGTGTATTCTTCTCATATATCCCCCTCCGCTATTTCTTTCGGTATTTGATCAGCATAAACACGAGCAGTATCAGCAGCATGGGCGCAGCAATTGCCGGCGTTACTATGATAGGATCTATCTTAAAAGCCTCGCTTGAGATGTAGACATTTTTCTGCACCTCCGTATCGATGCGCTCACCGCGCACCAGAAGCCTATGCGTATTGATACCGTAAGGCGTACAGGTCATAAGTGTGCAGTACTCCTTACCGTCTGTCTGAACGAGAGGCTCGACTTCCTCGGGCTTAACGATGCTGATGCGGTCTACCCTGTAGGTATACACCTCGTTTAAAATCGTAATGCGAAAGGTATCGCCCTCCGAAAGCTTGTCAAGATCGGTAAAAAGCTTCGCACTGGGCAGACCTCTGTGCGCCGAAAGGACACTGTGCGTCCCTTTGCCGCCTATCGGCAGGCTGCTGCCCTCAAGATGGCCCACTGCCACGGTCAGTGTTGCTTCGGAGGTACCGTGGTATATAGGCAGCTCGACGCCGATCTTGTCTATATCTATATAGCCCATGATGCCGGTGCCGGTAATGTCAAGAATGTCGTTGTAATCACTGAGTTTTTTGCATTCATATAGTGGGTTTGAGAGCTTTTTGAGCCTTTCGTTATAGTCCTCGGCTGCGGCAAACAGTTCGCTATAGTCCTCAACAGTGATCGATGAGACCTTGTTCTCATAATCTGCAACGGCACGCGACTGCGTTTTCCTGTTCCAGTAATCACTCACGGTCGGATACAGCAGCACGGACAGGCCGATAAAGAAAACCAATACAAGTATTATATTGACAAGTTTATCTCTTTTCTTCATCAGCTTCTCCCTACCGCGGTTATTCCCGGAGCTTTTATCACTGAGATGATACCGTATTTCGAGCATCCTGCAGCGAGGGTGCAAACGAACTATCATTTTTGAACCGGTCGCAGCCTTTCCGTGAACATTTTGCCTGCTCTGTCTTCAGGCGGAAATGCCAAAGGCTATTCTGCCCGTTGGGAGGGGCAGAGCCCCTCCCTCATTTAGACCGGTATATGGGTTTATTTACTTGAGCTTACCTTTTTCCTGGTCACAAGGATCACTGCTGCGCCGAGCATGAGTATGCCGCCGACAACATAGAATATCGTCGTGCCGATGCCGCCGGTGCTGGGCAGTTCGGCGCCGGTGTTGTTCACAATTGCAAATGCTCTTGTGTCGTCGCTGCTGTCCACAACAAGGCTGCCTTTATTACCATCAATAGTGGCAACGCCCTTGTCGCTAATGGTAATCGCTATTCTGCCTGCAATCTTGTTAAATCCGTCGGGAGCCTGAACCTCTTCCAGATAGTAGATTCCTGCTTTCAGACCCTGAATTTCTGAGAAGCCGGCCACAATTGTATCGGTTTTTGTATTTTCTGATTTTGTTGAGTCTACTGATTCGTTCCAAACTTCATATCTGAGTGACTGGAATTTATCTCCATACCAGCAACTGTCGATCTCTGTCTGCTTAGGTGCTATAAACTGAATCGCTGTGCCGCCTTGATCATAAAGCTTGAATTTCGCGGTGTAAAGAACTGCATTTTTAGCATTATCGAAAGTGATATCAGTATACCTGCCGTCCCACTTTACAATCAGGAATGAATAGGTATTAACCTCAGCTTTGTCCACAACCGTGGTATTTCCGTCACCATAGCTGAGATTTGAATAGTTCTCTACAGTGCCGGCGCCGTTGTTATTGATCGCAGAGTATTCGACAGTGATCTTGTCACCCTGATTCAGGCTCTCGCAAAAAGCCTTAGTAAACTGGATCTCAAAAGTGCAGGAGTTATTGTCTACTCTTTCACCGCAAGTCTGTGCTGTTACGAGCTGATAGCTGTCAGTGCCAACATCAGTTCCGTTCAGCTTCACGGATGTATTTGCATTAAATTTAAGTGCGCTGTTCATATAGTCGTGGATAGTGTAGTTTTCCGCACCTTCGCCTACTGTTACAGTGATGCGGAATTTCACTTCTTCGCCACGATTTGCCGTAGTGGAATCGACCCACTTGGTGCCGTTGAAAACTTTCTTTTCCAGGGTCGGAGCTGAGTTCTTCTCGTTAACCGTTGCATCGGGTTTTGTAGTGTTCAGTGCGCAGAGAGCGCCGAGCGATGAGTCAACAAGATAATAGCCGTAATCAAGGCCGGTAAACACTACGGTTTCAGACGTTGCTTTTTCGCTGGCAACTGCAGCAATTTTATTATCCTTTGCATACGCAAGCGCAAGCTTGGCAAAAGCGGCCGCGTCAGCACTATCTTTCCACGTCACATATCCCTTGTCAACGCTTATGTAATCCTGTGCTGCCCCGGAGTCGATAAAAGTCTTCCAGTTCGGGTTTACCGTGTAAGCAAAAGCATTGGTTTTTGACGCATCGAAGCTTTCCAGATCGAAGATACGGTAAATACTATAGGTCTGATCCTTGACTGCGTCATTGACCGTGATCTGGCCGCTTCCGGATGCCATAACAGGTGCAGCAAGCGCAAATACCATGATCAGCGCAAGAAGAATTGCCATTGTTCTTTTCATGTTATCTATCCTTTCTTTTTGCTCCGTGTTCTCCGGACACGGAGTCAGTATTCTTTTCTATGCGGGGCGCAAATGAATTATTTTGCGTCCGGAGGCTCAGTTTTCTGACCTCCTTTCTTTGCGCCTCACATATATGTATATCAGCGGAGCTGCCATGATCAGCAGTCCTCCGATAACAAATGGGTATACACCCGCCCCACCGCTTGCCGGCAACTCATAATGCACGGCATTTTCAACGGTTATCACAAGTGAATCATCATCCGAATTCCATGTGCAGGCAATGTTGTCATTTTCGTCGTAGGCAACCGTCACCGGTTCACCCTCGCTGTTGACGGAAAATACTATCGCTTCGCTTGAAAGCGGAGTATACCCGTCAGGCGTTTTTGTTTCTATGAGCCTGTATGTATTGCCAACTATCAGTTTTGCCGGCTGGCTAAGGATTAGTTCGCCATTTTCGTCCGTCAGGCCGGTAATAAGAGTTTCTCCGTCGGCATTTTGAAGCTCGAATTCAACACCGGAGAGCTTATTGCCAATGTTATCGGTCTTTACGACCTTAATATCGTAATCATAACCGATCAAGGTGTTGGTTATCTGCCACACCGGCAGACCGTCCTCAGATGTCTGTTCAAGCAGTTTGACCGACGATGTATAACCCTCAACGCTGCTTTCTCTGACGGTATAGGTATACTTTTCACCACTCTCCTGATCGTAAACAGGCAGGCCTGTCACAATCGCTTTCCATTCGTCGGCTGCTGTCAAAGTGCCGGTCTTGAAGACCTTATCATTTTGCAGCACACTGAAGTTGATCCTCTCGGGCAGAGTAATGCTCTCCTGACCTTTTGTATCCCACACTTTCCGTACTTCCAGATCAGTGGTGTCCGTCGGATAGGCAAGCTTTACATACACACGGTTGCCGACAAGCTTGTACACATCGATGTCCAAGATTTCGTTGTTGAGTTTCTGATACTCTACGAACGATTTGTTGGAAGTAAGTCCATCTTGGTGCTCTGCCGGAGCCGTCATGTGGATATAATAGCTGTAGTACTTCTCTGGCTGCAGCTTTGCGTCTCCAAGGGAAACAGTTATCGTTCCGCTTGTGAGAGTTTCTCCCTCCGGAACAGTGAATTTGAAAGCTGCGGGATCCCAAATAAGCGCGGTGCTTAAACCCGTCTTTGCATCTGTAAACTCAGCTGTCGGAGCCTGGCTTCCGATAACGGTCTTGTACTCAGACATATCGATATAGCTGAGTGTACCGCTCCATTCGTCGGCACCGTATTCGCTGTCATCTGCATTGCATTCAAGCGTATTGGAAAACTTTACGTTCGTTACCTTGCTGTCCAATACCGCAAAGCGGACCTGATAGCTGTAGTCCTTTCCGAGCGCCGTACGCCGCGCAGATTCTGCGTTGTCCGGCAAATAGGTGCTCAGTTCGCTGGTTCGCACCTGATCCAAGATACCCTGTGTCATTGCGCCTGCGTAGGTTATGCTGCAACTATGGCTTGCCATTCCGAACCGCATGCCGTTTTCCAGAACCTCGTTCATGGTGTCCGTTGACAAATCCGGATCGTTTCCATTGGCGGCCATGTTTCCGGTTTCAGTCCGAGTGAAGGTAACGTTATTTGTAACATTTTTATTCTGATATCCGTATTTTAGAATACTGTCAAAGCCGATTCGCCAATCGATATCAAGATTCAGCGTTATTACTTCATTATTCGCTTTCTTTTTCGTAGTGACTATCACGAATGTGTTGTCTTCACCGACGTCAAAGCTGATCGTTATAAGCGTCCTTCCGGTGTCATTGTAGTTTTCGGTAAATTCTACGTTAATACTCGATTTTATCAGTTCAGCTATTTCTTCACGGCTCATTTCACTTCCGTCGGAAACGCGAAACGCTTTATAGAAATCATCCGTAAATGCGACTGCCGCTGAATTTTTAATATCCTCCTCAGTACAGGTGATCTCCAGACCGGCCGGCATGATGTCTAACATGGTGACCTTCTGATACATAATGCCTTTGTTGATATACTCACCCGTAGAATCCTTTGCGGTAATATAGTTCTCCCATAGATTGTCCCAGAATCCGGCTTCATAATAACCGGCATGTAGCGGATCGCTTGATCCGTTGTTGCTCGGCGGGTAATTGGTCCCAATCCAACGCAGTGAATAGGTGTTGTAATAGTATCCGTCCCTTGCATTGGAAAAATCATCTGTACACAGCTTCTGCATAGAGGTATACTTTTGCAGATCGACGAAATGCATGATCGAATTGCCGTAAACTCTTATATAGTTGACCTCTTCCTTTTTGTTATCAACGTCCCAATAGTGCCAGCCGTTATATGTAGGTTCCAAATTCGAATCACGGTAGTATTCGCTGGACTGCATACCTGTATAATACTCGCCGGTTTTGTGATTTTTCACGCTGATTCTTGCGCTGTTCGTGACATATACATCGCCGTCAGCGGTTGTCAGACGCACACCTATTTGGTTAAGCTTATCAACGACCGAGTCAGAATACACAAGCCCTGCTCTAAAGTATATTTCAGTTTTAACTATGTCATCATGGACATCACTCAACACTATCTTGAAACCGCATGGCATATCGTTGACATTAGACCATATTTTGATCCATGATTTTTCGGTATTTTTATAAGTCTCGGTTACAACGCTTCCATTGGCGTAAGATAGCTCAACTGTTACGTCAGCATAGACTACAGCTCCGTCTTTGTCCTTAAATTGCGGTATATCAAGCCGCGATATCCTGCGTTCATCTTTTGTCAGCTCTGTTAATTCCTGATCGTTGCTGTGCTTTTTAATGCCGATATCTTCGTCGGTTATTTCAACATCAACGCCGTCGACTGCCGGCACATTGTCCAGCTGCATAGTGATCCAGAACGGAGCAGTTGATACTCCGCTAGACAGCATACCGTTCAAAGTGTTATCATACTGATACACCTTATTAGTTTTACCTCTTTTGCTGAATTCGTAGCTGAAACCCGCTCCGCTGCCTCCGCTCTGATCCACCGGAAGTTCGGCCTTTCTTGAGTCGGTTTTGGAATAATCAACTCCGTCCGCTCCGAGAGCCTTAAGCGTCACAGTGTTCTCTATTGTACGTTCATCTACAGACTTTGCGGTGCCGTCATTATTGTACACATATACATTTTTCGGGTAGCCGACAAACAGCATTTTTTCGTATGTGTATTGCCTGACGGTAGTTCTTGTACAATCACTGAGCGCAATTTTATAGATATAATTACCGTTACCATCCTCAAGCGGGACGCCGTTTGCATCTTTTGAAGGTTCCAGCAGCTCTCCTGTTTCGAGGGCAACAATGCAGTCCTTGGGAAACGCTTCCTGGATATAGACGTTAACGCTCAGCTCGAAATTGCCGCCGGTAGTGAGTAGCTTCCCGCTGAATACATACAGCTTATCATTACTCATGTAATAATACGGCTTATGCCCGTCAAGGAGAACGTGTGTCATTTGCTCTTCTGTCCGGCTGTTGTATTCAGATTCCTCCATGTTAACTCCGTCGTAGCGCCAGCCTTTATAGGCTGTAATGTCCCACAGCAGCCAACTGTAATCGGTTGTAATCTTTTCGACAGTCAAGTCGTCTTTTTGCTCAGCTATCGTTTTCTTTGCACCATAGTTGGGCACTGAATTCTCGTGCGACTTCGATATCGCCAGGGCTGGTCTGCACCAAGGATGTATGTACCGGCGCACAAAGTCAAGCCTTAAACCGCTGTTTTGAGTGCCGGCAGAATAGTTGCCGACAAAGCCGTATTCGCTTTCGCTCTGGCTGAACTCGACGGGGATCCTTCTTAAAAACCTGATGCTGTTGAGATAACTGACATGACTGTGAGTACATTCGTCGGCAAACTCTGTTGCTGTCAGCTCGCACCAGCTTTTGTCGTGCTCTTTTCCGCTTGCAAGCTCATAAGTCACATCAAAATAACCTTGAAGCTCTTTTGCGTCGTCAACAGCCTTATAGTTTGTCAGTATCAGTGTTTCGGTCGCCGATATTATTATTTCTTTATTATATTTGTCGTACTTCCCCGATATGGACACCGAGCCGTCTTCAAATCTGAACAGCGATTCGGCATTCAATTTGACCTCCGTTGCACAAAACTGATGCGAGTTGCACCCATACATAAGGTTTGGTATCTCAAGCTTAAGTTCTCTTTCAGCAAATTTCTCAATAGCGCCGCTATATTTGAATCTTACTCTTACGGTAACCGATTTGTTATTGCCGTTTGCCTTGGTTTTGTCAACCCTATAGTCACCGGACGGGTCGACTATAGTCTTTCCGTCTTCGTTTTCCGTCACAACAGGGCCGGCATTCCACTCTTCCGTGTCTTTTTCGATCCACGCTACGTTTGTTCCGTCCTCTGCGACGGTGGATTCAACAAAATGCGCACTTATATCCCAATCTGCAGCTTCGTCCTCAAGCGAAACACTGTAGCAGCTACCGTTATGTGTGTGCTCGGGCAGATCACAGATAAGCTCCATGCTGCTGCATTCATCGGTGTGCTCATGATCCTGCGTACAGGTGATCGTTTCTTCATAGCAGTTCTGTGTATGGGTATGCTCCGTAAGTTCACAGGTAAGAGTTGTGGTCATAGTTTCACCGGGCATACTCAGCTGCCAGAACACAAGTCCCGCCACAAGCACCGACATAAAGGCAAGCGCAATATATGCCTTGTGCCTGCGTCTTCTGTCGCTCTTTAATGCGGCTATGTAGTTCTTAACAAATCCCTGCATTTCCTACACTCCTTAGTCAAAAGAAGAAAGCCTGTTCAGCGGCCAAATCCTAAAAAGAACTCTGCCTACTATCTGCTCTTTCTCTATGCAGCCGACTGCCTTCGTTCGGCTGTCGATAGATATGTCGCGGTGATCGCCCATAACAAATATTCTACCGTCCGGCACCTGATAGGGCAATTCAATATCACAGGTGCCGAGACTCAGCTCGTTTACATACGGCTCGTCTATTCTCTTCCCGTTTACGCTTACCGCACCGTTTAAATCGATGTCCACATAGTCACCCGATGTGGCGATAACGCGCTTTAACAGCAGTTTATTCTGATAGTAAAATCCAACAAGATCTCCGGTCGAGTAATTATCAGTCTTTATGAGGACTATTATTTCCTCATCCTTAAGCGTAGGCTCCATACTCGTTCCGGATACCTGAAGCACCGGAAACACCAGCGTCGATATGAGTACAGCTACCGCTGCTACTACTATGAGAACATAGACTGTGCTCCTTAGCGCCCTGATATACTTTCTTCTGTTCTCTATCTCCGCCAGCTCGTTCTTAACCTGATCAATGGAGGGTATTTCGACTTTTTCAAGATTTTGCCTCGACATAGTTGCTCCCAGTCGTTAATTCGCCAAAAAGCGTACTTAGCTGCTCATGTGCCTCAAGCAGCCGAGCAGCGTTTTCTTCTAACTGCTTCCACTTAGCGTCGACCTCCTCCTGAGCCTCAATAATCATAGTCTCAGCCTTAAGCTTTGCTCTGATGTTTATCTGCTCCGCCTCGCGTTCGGCCGCCTCAATGATGCTGCGTGAGCGAAGCTCCGTCTCAGTGCTTGTTTTTTTGACCTCAGCAATATATGTGTCAGCAGTTTCCTGAGCTACTTTAAAAAGCTCTGTTATACCTACTGTCGCATCAGCTATGGAGCCGGGCTCACGCAGTTTGGAAGACTTATCCTCAAGTTCTTTCCTGAGCCGCGCGTTCTCATCCCTGAGCTGAGCCTCGGAAAGCTGAAGCTTATATATTATATCAAGAAGATCTCTTCGTCCTAACTTTTTGAAGTCCTTGTCCGTCATTTTTTTCAGCCCCCATTTTTGTTATGAAGCATTATATAAAATTGCAATTCTTTGGCAGGAGATCGTGTTTGGTCAGTTTTCCAATTTCAATCATTTTTCCGAACCCTTACGATCAGTATCAGATGTTTTGGCAGCTCCATGATCTTGCCGGAAACACAGGCTTTCTAAAAGACGGGAACTGCAGCAAACAGAAGCGATGTAATTTTTTCCAACATTGTTTACCAAAAAATATATTTAGCGACAACAAAATAACACAATTAAATTTTAAATGCAATAGAATGTCATGATTTTGTTCAAATTTTTTTATAAAATCGTTCAAAAAATGCAAAAAATGAGGCAAAAAGTTAACATAACCGAAACAAGCTGCAATTATGGAAAATACTCATAGCAAGGAAAAATAATGCAAGTGCACCACCGCTTTTTCATGACAATAAATGTTAAATAATTTCGCGATTTTCTATTGTCTTTTTCAACAAAGCCTGAGCTGCGTGGCCGTTATTTTTTGAGAATACGTTTGAAGCAAACAGCAAAAACTCAATATTTGGAAATACAACTAAAGTAAACAGACAGCATATAAAAAGCGATGAGAATGGCGACGGCTGCAATCAGGCCCTTTTCATTGCTGACTGATGAACGTGACTTCCACGTTTCCTTTTGCCGTTAACTCCTTTCACGGCTCAGGGACAATAATTTTAAAAAATCGAATTTTTTTAAAATTATTGTCCCTGAGCAAATTTTTGACCGGCGTACAGGCGTATAGAATAAAAACAAAATGCAAATAACATATAAGAAAAGCAAATTCGCAGCAGCGATGTCCCGCACAATATAAATGCGCTTCGCGGCGGCGGAAAAGATAGGAGTTTAGCAATGGAAGAGAAAAAACGTAAGTTTAAAATGATAGACGCCATTCTGACGGTCATCTGTGTCGTATTCGTGGCCGAGGCGGCGGCGCCGGTCGCGGCCATCGGCAATTCACAATACTTCTGGTGGCTTTTTATGATAATTTGCTTCCTCGTGCCGTATGGGCTTATCTCGGCGGAGCTCGGTACCTCTTACGACAGAGGCGGCGGCCTGTACGACTGGATAACGACGGCTCACGGCCACAAATGGGGAGCGAGAGTATCGTGGTATTACTGGATAAACTTCCCGCTGTGGATGGCGTCTCTCGCCGTTATTTTCCCGGATATGATAGAGCTTATCACCGGCGCTGAGATCAATACAATAACCGCGATCATTATCGAGCTTGCGTTTATATGGATCGTTACTTTTATCGCGTACACTCCCGCGTCGGACGCCTCATGGATACTCAACGGAGCGGCAATAATTAAGGTGCTGCTGGCGGTCGGCGTCGGAGCTTTGGGCATTTACGGAGCTATCAAAAACGGCATGGCTAACCCGATCACGGCGTCAAACCTGCTGCCTTCGTTCAATATCGACAGCCTGTCGTATATCTCGGTCATCATCTTCAATATGCTCGGCTTTGAGGTCATCTGCACTATGTCCGAGGAAATGGAGGACCCCAAGAAGCAGATACCTCAGGCTATAGTCACGGGCGGCCTCGTCATTGCGGCTATCTATATGTTTTCGGCGTTCGGTATAGGCGCGGCGATCCCCACGAAGGACATTAGCACGGAAAGCGGACTTATCGACGCGTTCATGCTGCTTACCGGCAGGAGCGGGGGAGTATTCATCGTAGCCGTAGCGATACTGTTTTTGCTGACGCTGTTCGGAAACATGATCTCATGGTCCACAGGCGTGCATGAGGTCGCCGCCTACGCGGCCGAAAACGGAGATATGCCGGCGGTGTTCGGCAGAAGAAATGAGAAGAATATGCCCGTCGGCGGCATAACGGTCACTGCGATAGTCGCGTCGATTATTGTTATAGTTGCGCCGTTTATACCGAATCAGAATCTTTTCTGGAGCTTCTTCGCTCTGAATCTGGTCATGCTTCTGCTGTCGTATGTGCCGGTATTCCCGGCATTTCTCAAGCTCAGGAAGAACGATCCCGAGCGGGAGCGGCCCTTCAGGGTCCCTGGCGGCCCAGGTATGCTCAAGCTCATGTCATATGTGCCGATGGTGCTGATAATCGTGTCAATCATCTTCACGGCCGTTCCGCTGTCCTTCGATGCGGATACACTGGCGGGAACGTTACCCATCCTGATCGGAGCGGTCCTGTTTGTAGTTTTGGGAGAGGTCATGCTCTGTGTTAAAAAGGTAAAACGGCAATAAGTCTTTTTGAGCCCGAAGGCGCGGGCAATATAAATTTTTAGTAAATTACAGGAAAGGAAATGAAAAATGGCAAAGAGAATTCAGGGATCAACACCAAAACAGGACGGCTTCAGAATGCCTGCTGAATTTGAAGAGCAGGAGCAGATATGGATGCTGTGGCCTGAAAGGCCCGATAACTGGCGCAACGGCGCAAAGCCTGCGCAGGAGGCTTTCAAAAATGTCGCGGCTGCTATAAGCGAGTTTGAGCCTGTGACGGTATGCGTGAATCCGTCGCAGTATCAGAACGCGAGAGCGCGTCTGCCAGAGAACATCAGGGTCGTGGAGATGATGAGCGACGACGCATGGGTGCGCGACTGCGGCCCGACGTTTGTTGTCAACGACAAGGGCGGGCTCCGCGCAAACGACTGGACCTTCAACGCGTGGGGCGGTATGTATGACGGCCTTTACTTCCCCTGGGCAAACGATGACCTCGTGGCGCAGAAGATCTGTGAGATCGAGAACGTCGACAGCTACCGCACGGAGGGCTTCGTCCTCGAGGGCGGCTCTATAAGCGTCGACGGCGAGGGTACGCTGCTGACAACGGAGATGTGCCTGCTCAGCGAGGGACGCAATCCGCATATGAACAGGGCGGAGATCGAGCAGATGCTGATAGAGCATCTGAATCTGGAAAAGATAATATGGATAAAGGAAGGCATCGACCCGAACGAGACCAACGGTCACATCGACGACGTCGCCTGCTTTATAAGACCCGGTGAGGTAGCCTGCATTTACACGGACGATACGGAGCATCCGTTCTATAAAGAGGCCAAGGCGGCCTACGAAACTCTTTGCAATGCGACGGACGCAAAGGGCAGAAAGCTCAAGGTACACAAGCTCTGCCTGACCAAAAAGCCCTGCTATCTGACCGGCGCGGATACCATAGATTATGTTCAGGGCACGCTCCCGCGCGAGGAAGGGGAGGTCTCGATAGCCTCTTATATGAACTTCCTCATCGTAAACGGCGGCATCATCCTTCCGCAGTACGGCGACGAAAACGACGAGCTTGCCGTGCAGCAGGTACAGGCCATGTTCCCCGAGCGCAGGGTCGTGGGCGTAAGAACAGAGGAAGTTGCGTACGGTGGCGGCAATATCCACTGCATCACGCAGCAGCAGCCCAAGGCAAAATGCTGCTGACCGAAAAATGAGCGAAGGAGATATATTTAAATATGTATGCAAACGGAGTAAGGCATTTTATCGATACGCAGGACCTGACGAAAGAAGAGATACTGGATATTGTTGAGCTTTCGCTTGAGATAAAGAAAAGCATCAAGGCCGGCTACTATCCGCCGCTTATGAAGCATAAGACGCTCGGCATGATATTCCAGCAGTCCTCCACAAGGACGAGGGTATCCTTCGAAACGGCGATGGAGCAGCTCGGCGGCCATGCGCAGTACCTCGGACCGGGCATGATACAGCTCGGCGGCCATGAAACGATAGGTGATACCGGCAAGGTGCTGAGCCATCTGGTGGATATCGTCATGGCGCGTGTTATCGAGCATAAGACCGTTGTAGACCTTGCAAAGTCATGCACCATACCGGTGCTCAACGGTATGTCCGACTATAACCACCCGACGCAGGAGATCGGCGATATGTGTACGATAGTGGAAAACCTGCCGCGCGGCAAGAAGCTTGAGGAGTGCAAGGTCGTGTTCGTCGGCGACGGAACGCAGGTGTGCGCCTCTCTCGGCATGATAACCACCAAGCTCGGAATGCGCTTTGTCCACTACGGACCGGCCGAGCATCAGCTCAATGAGCAGCACAAAAAGATAATGGAGGAAAACTGCAAGCTGTCCGGCGGCACATGGGAGGTAACGGATGACAGGAACTCCGTCAGGGGAGCCGACTTCATTTACACCGACGTCTGGTACGGCCTGTATGAAAACGAGATGCCGAAGGAGGAGCGCGTGCGTGTGTTCCACGATTATCAGGTAAACCGCGAGCTCATGTCCCTGGGCAACATCGGCTGCAAGTTTATGCACTGTCTGCCCGCGACGAGGGGAGAGGACGTGACGGACGAGGTCGCCGACTCCGACTCCTCGCTCTGCTGGGAGGAGGCCGGCAACCGCCTGACTGCCATGCGCGGCCTGCTGGTGTATTTCACTCAGCATCAGCGCGCCGAGGAGCCGACCGAGCTGCAGATTGCCGCGGCCAAGGAACAGCTTGATACCTTCATGTACGAGAGAGGGATCATATAAGTGTCGAGAATAGTGATAGCGCTGGGCGGAAATGCCCTGCAGTCGAAAAACAGCGCTCCGACAGCCGAAGGACAGCTGGAGGTTGTAAAGCATACCTGTGAGAGGATAGCCGACATTAGCGAGCGCGGCTATGAGGTCGCCATCGTACACGGCAACGGCCCGCAGGTCGGGCGCATAGTGCTTGCATCGGAGGCCGCCAAGGATGTGACGCCGGCAATGCCCTTTGACGTCTGCGGAGCCATGAGTCAGGGCTATATCGGTTATCACATCCAGCAGGCGCTCAAATATGCCCTGAGCACGCGCGGCATCAGCTATCCGGTGCTGACGGTCGCCACGCAGGTCATTGTCGACGCAGCCGACCCCGCCTTTAAAAACCCCACAAAGCCCATCGGTGCTTTCTACACTGAGCAGGAAGCCAAAAAGCTCGCGGAGGAAAAGGGCTACACGATGAAGGAGGACGCCGGCAGAGGCTGGCGCCGCGTTGTGGCTTCTCCGCTCCCGAGAAGAATAGTGGAGATCGAGGCTATCAAGGCTTTGTGGGATACCGCCATCGTTATTTCGTGCGGCGGAGGCGGCATACCTGTGGTAGAGAGACCGGACGGCACGCTTGAGGGTGTCGCGGCGGTCATAGACAAGGACTTCGCGGCGGAGCTTCTTGCCGAGCAGGTCGACGCGGATACACTGATGATCCTGACGGAGGTAGAAAAGGTCGCAGTTAACTGGGGCAAGCCCGATCAGAGAGACCTTGACCATATGAACCTGAAGGAAGCGGCGAGGTATGTTGAGCAGGGCCAGTTCGCGCCGGGCAGTATGCTGCCGAAGGTAGAAGCGGCCATGAGATTTGCAAGGACCTATCCGAACAGGAAAGCGATCATCACGAGCCTCGATAAGGCCATCGACGCCCTGGAGGGCAAAACGGGCACTACGATCACCTTTGCTTAACAGCCGTGCCCGGCATAAAAAAAGACCCTGCCGCAGAAGAATGTATCTGCGGCAGGGATTTTGCGTTTATTTCGGGATCTTTTTGGTGTTTTTCCTCTCCTTTATCAGCGTGGAGAGCTTTACCAAGTACCATCGGCGCGCCTGCGTCCACTCAAGCTCCGTTTGCTTTGAAGCCAGTTGCTTGAAGCCGTCCGGGTCCGCCGGAGACAGGCTGGTCTTATCGACCACATACGCTACCTGAGGGGCGGCAAAGAAGTAGAAATACGCGTCGTCCTCAATGAGCCTGATGATATTGTCAAAACCGATTCGGTTTCTGTCCTTGCCGGAGGAAATATCAAAGCCGTCATTGTCGAAGCTGTAAACGGAGGTAGGAAATTTTCCGTCAAAGGCCTTTATCAGCTTATCGGCGTCGTTTTTGGGGATGGAGTTCAAATACATTGGCCCCCAGCAGCCCAGAAGAACCAGTATCGTTGATACGGCGCCGCCCAGCCTGCCGCTCACCCCGGCCAGTATCATAAGCAGAGAGCCGAGAATAAAGCCTATCTGTTTTTTGCCCCGGAACGCGGAAAACTGGACCTTGCAGAAGGCAATGATAGCTTTCTCATTGTATCTTACCCTGCCGGTGAACAGGGGCTTGCTTTCCGAGCCATTGCTGCCTTTCATTTTGGAACCTCGCTGTCAGTATTTTGTGTTGCCGAGCTCCTTCTCGATACGGTAGAAGCCGTCGCCCGCTTCAGGCTTTTTAAGAGCGATCATTGTGTAAAGAACGTCGACAAGCGCCATCTGTGCAAGTCTGGAAGAAAGCGCAACGCGGCGGTACTTAGTCTCGTTTGAGGCTGTGTGCAGAGCGACGGTCGAAATATCAGCAAGAGGGGAATGACCGACGTTTGTAAGAGAGATGACCTTTGCATTGTTAGCCAGAGCGATCTCGGCCGCGTGAACAACGTCCTTGGAGCTGCCGGAGTGGCTGACGGCGAACAAAATGTCGTTTTCCTTTAAAAATGCGGAACAGATGACCTGAAGATGGCTGTCGGCATATGCCGTAGCGTCCATGCCCAGGCGCATGAACTTGTGCTGAATATCGGACGCGATGGCGTGGGAAGCGCCGAGCCCGCAGATGCATATCTTATTTGCGTGCAGAAGTAGCTCGGCGGCTTTGTCGAGAAGATTGGCATCCTGTATACGATAAGTAAAGTTCAGTGTGTGCAGAATGCCCTGAAAGACCTTCTCCATGACCGTCGCGGAGGAATCGTCGGCGGATATCTCCTCGTTTATGACCTGTATCGGCGTAACTATATCCTGAGCAAGCGAGATCTTCAGCTCCTGATAGGAGCCGTTGCCGATCTTCTGGCTTGCGCGGATAACGGTAGCGTCGCTGACGCCGCTTTTTGCCGCCAATTCGGAAACAGACAGATAGATGACCTCGTTCGGGTGCTGGATGATATAATCGCATACGAGCTGCTCGGATTTACTCAAGTTGCTTCGCATGGCCTGAATCTTGAGGATCATTGCCGGGGTCTGATTATTGAATTCCATAGTTTAACCTCTCAATGCGAATATGTATTTTTACCTTTATGATACCAAGAATGACCAAAAAACTCAAGCCCATTTATCTTTGAACAATTATAGTATACCATACTTGAAAATTTATTACAGAAAAAATAATTCATAAAAAACAACCGCAATACTTGTGCAAAAACTACGAAATTTTATTTCAAACTGGATTTAAGCTCGAAAATGCTTGAAATACAATGGAATATTAGCTATAATGCCAACGTGGAACGGCGACGGGCAGCATTCGCTCCCGACATATTTTTTGGCTAACCATGAAATAAAATTTCAGAATTTAAATTTCAGACGGCCCTAAGAAGTAAACGCTGAGACCATGACCTGAGTACTGTGGACTCCTGTCGAAACCCCGCGCATCAGGCGAGAGACAGAATGAAGCAGTGCGCAGCGGATGTGCTTTCGGCGCTGAACTTCCGGCGATAAAGAGTAAAATAAAAAATAGGAGGAAAAAAATGAAAAAATTTGTTGCGATCCTGTTGGTCGCGGTCATGGTCTTCTCTCTGTGCGCATGCAGCAGAGGAGGCAATGATAACGACGACGACTCGGAAAAGGCCGGCGAGTATGAGCTGGTGATCGGCCATGTTTACTCCGAGGATTCTCTTGAGCACGCACAGATGCTGAAGATCAAGGAGCTTGTTGAGGCAAAGACCGACGGCGCCTGCAAGGTAACCATTTATGCCAATGAGCAGCTCGGCGACGAGCAGTCCATTGCCGAGCAGTGCGTGACCGGCGCCTGCGACATGGGCTTTTCCGAGGGCTCCGTATGGGCGACTGTTACGAACAAGCCCGAGTTCGCGGTGTTCGGCCTTCCCTTCCAGTACAACGGCATTGAGGCCGCCCAGAAGGTGACCGAAGAGCTCATCAAGCCCGAGCTCAATAAGATCGCCGACGGCACCGGACTTTACGTTCTCGGCAACGTTTACTCCGGCTTCCGCCACATTCTGACTGTCAACAAACCCATACACACCCTGGCAGACCTCAAGGGTATGAAGATCCGCGTCCCCAACGCCACCGTCTATGTCGATATGTTCAAGTGCATGGGCGCCAATCCCACCACCACCGCCTTCTCCGAGACCTATCAGGCTCTCCAGCAGGGCGTTGTTGAAGGCTGCGAGTGCGACCTTGCGAACATCGTGCAGCAGAACTGGCAGGAAGTCAACAACTATATGTCCTACAGCTACCATCTGGCGGCAATGAACGTCATCTGCATCAACCAGGATAAGTGGGAGAGCTATCCCGCGGAGATCCAGCAGGCCATCCAGGAGGCTGTCACCGAGTCTGAGGCATATTGCTTCGAGCTCAGGGCCGACGCTGATGTCGAGTATATAAAGGCTATTGAGGATGCAAACGTTGAGATCTACACTCTGCCCGAGGAAGAGCTTGCAGCAATGAAGGCAGCCTGCCAGCCCATCTATGACGAATTCATCGGCTACGGCCTCGGCGATCTGCTTGACTCCATCGCTGAGTGCAGCAAATAAGCCGTTTTAGCTGAACCTTATTCAAACCGGTTAGAGTATATATAGTTGGTCAGTTCAAACTGGCCAACTATATACTGCCCGAAAATTTAGGAGGAAACAATGCTTGGTTTTTTGAAAAAGGCGGATAAGGGCATTGAATGGCTTCAGCTCATTCTGTGCGGCCTGATAATGTTCGCCATAATGTGGCTGACTTTCTTCATGGTGTTTTTCCGTTATGTGCTTAACAACTCCATTGTTTGGGCTGAAGAGATCCTGCGCTACATGATGATGTGGGTCGTGCTTATCGGAGCGGGTCTGACCACAAGGGAAGACCAGCATGTAAGCATGGACGTGCTGCAGAATATCTTAAGACGCTGGCCGAAGCTGCGTGCGGTCCACTATGTGATAACAAGGCTCATCGTATTCGCTTTCATGATCTATCTTATCGGCCCGTCAATGGAACTCATCGAAAAGGCCGGAAATTCAACGGCTACATCCGTTACATGGCTCCATAAATCCACGGTTTACTTTTCATTCATATGCGGAATAATTTCCGTTAATCTGAGCCTTTTGGGGCAGGTTCCCCGTAAGGTATACGACATTATCCACGGCATTGAAGACGACGAAATGATACTGGAGGCTAAGGCGAAGGCGGCGGAATATGACCGCATGCTGAACGAAGCCGCCGAAGGCTCCGAAGAGCTCCCGGTCAGGGAGGAACAGGCCGAAGCGCCTGAAGAAACGAATGACGGAGGTAACGAACAATGATTCAAATAACGATCATTGCCCTGATAGTCTGCCTGTTGTTCGGTATTCCCATTGCATTTTCCATAGGCATTGCAGGTACCGTGGGTCTTTACTTCGGAAGCAATGTCCCGATGTTTATGGTAATAAAACAGTTCTTTGAGGGCATCAACTCCTTCTCATACATGGCGATCCCGCTGTTCATCCTCGCCGGCGCCATCATGGGCAAGGGCGGCATCTCAAAGAGAATAGTCAACTTCGCCTCGGCGCTGCTGTCATGGCTCAGAGGCGGTACTGCAATCACCTCAGTCGGCGCCAGCATGATCTTCGCATCCGTTTCCGGATCCGGCGCCGCTACTATCAGCGCTATCGGAGGCATCACCGTCCCCGAAATGCTCAAGAAGGGCTATGACCGCGGCTTCGTGGCCGCTATGTCGGCCGGTGCCGGCAGCCTCGGCCCCGTCATTCCCCCGAGCGTGGACATGATAGTCTTCGGCTGCATCACCGGTATGTCCATTGCACGTATGTTCATAGGCGGCATAATACCCGGATTTATCATCGGTATTGCCCTTATGATATACTGCTATATTTTTGCCAAGAGGCGCAACATCGACTACGGCGGAAAGTTCCGGGGTGCGGTGGTATGGAAGGCCTTCAAGGAGTCGATCTGGGCGCTGCTCATGCCGATCATAATTATCGGCGGCGTAATGGGCGGCATATTCACCGCAACGGAAGCCGGCGCTGTAGCCTGCGTATACGGACTTATCGTTTCGGCCTTTGTTTATAAATCCATGAGCTTCAAGGATTTTATCAATGTTCTCCGCAGCGCCACCGTCAACGTGGCCATGGTCATGATGATAATCGGTATGTCCTCGCTGTTTTCCTATATTCTGGCTAAGGAGAACGTCGGTCAGAGCATCGTAGAATTCATGCTCAGCGTAACGACGAGTCCCACGGGCCTGTTCTTCCTGGTTATAGCATTCATGGTGGTCATCGGCTGCTTCATGGAATCTCTCGCGGCTCTGCCCATCATTCTGCCTATCATATACCCGATGTTCGCATCGATGGGCGTGAACCTGAACCAGCTCGGCGTTGTGTTCGCACTCAGCACCGTCCTTGGCGGCCTTACGCCCCCTGTAGGCATATATCTGTTCCTTTCAATGAATCTCACCGGCTCAAGGATGAAGCAGACGGTATTCCCGCATATGCTCATAGTTATCGGTATCATACTTGCCGTTATAGTTCTGTGCATACTGCTGCCCATACCGCAGTTCCTGCCTGACCTCGTCTATGGACCGATGAAATAATAACGGAGGTTATTGAAAATGAAGCTTGACAGAAGTAAAGAGCTTTGGGAAGAGGGCAAAAAATATATGCCCAGCGGGGTCTCGGCAGGCGGCAGAGTAAATGTGGCCTGCGGCATGCCCCACTATATCGATCACGCTCAGGGAGCCCGTCTGTACACGGTGGACGGACAGGAGTTTATCGATTACCACGGCGGTTCGGGAGCCTCGATGTTCGGCCACAAGCATCCGCGTATCCAGGCGGCGCTTGAGGAGTGCATCGACAAGGGCTTCCTCATGAATTACGACACCGAGAAGTCCCTTGAATTTGCAAGGAATTTTACGACTCTTGTACCGACCGTTGAAAAGTTCAGACTTCTTAACTCCGGCACCGAAGCGACCATGGCAGCCATCCGCATCGCCAGAGGCTACACGGGAAAGGATATCGTCATAAAGCTTGACGGGCACTTCCACGGGATGCACGAAATGGTCTGGTACAATCACAACAACTATCCTCCCATGAAGGACGGAGTGTGCGAGACAGTCCCCGACAGCGCCGGCATCCCCCGCGCATTCACGGAGCTTATCAAGGTCGCGGAATCGAACAATCTTGAGGCCGTCGAAAAGCTCGTCGAGCAGTACAAGGGCAATGTTGCCGCCATTATATTGGAGCCTGTCAGCTTCAACATGGGCTGCTCCCTGATGAAGAAAGAGTTTGTTCACGGCATACGCAAGCTGTGCGACGCAGAGGGCATCTGCATGATAATGGACGAAGTCATAACGGGTCTGCGCTTCCGTCCCGGCAGCGCGGCGGGCTACTACGGCGTACAGCCTGATATCACGACCTTTGCCAAGGCTCTGGCCGGCGGCGCATCAATATCGCTGGTCGGCGGCAAGGCAAAAGTCATGGATATTTGCAGCCCAGGCGGCATAGTCGGCGTCAGCGGGACCTACAGCGGAAACCAGATGGGAGTTTACTCTGCCAACGCCTGTGTAAAGATGGCTCTTGAGCCCGGCTTTTACGATCACATCGAGGCTGTGGGCGGCAAGCTGTACGGCTGCATGGAGGAGCTGATGAAAAAGCACGGTCTGCCCGGCCATGTCAGCGGCCTCGGTGCAAGATTCGCAATCTATTGGGGCTATGAAGACCGTGAGATCGATACAGACCTTCGCCTCTCGCAGAAGCTGTTCCGCAGAGATCTGGCAAACGCTTTCATAAACGGCGCGCTGGATAACGGCCTGTATTTCCACTCCTACTGGAACGCCAATATCCCGTCCCACTGCGGCTTCTCTGTACAGCACACGCTTGAAGATATTGATATCACGCTTGAGAAGATGGATACCGTCATGGCGGGTATGAAGAAGCTGCTGTAAGCCCGGCGAATGATATGATGGACAAAAATCAGAGCGGACGAGAAAAATTCAGCTTGAAAAAATTCCTGTACAGTAAGCTCATACTTCTGGCGGCATTGGTCTGCGAGGTGATAGCTTATCTTATGGTAAAGGGCGTCCTGCAGGGGGATGCACAGGCGATAAACGGCCTGACTGTAGCCGGTGTTATCCTTTTGTTTATCTATCTTGTTAAGGACGGGCTCACCAGAAAATACAGGCATTACAGCAAAAAATGGGGCATGGGCCCCTATGCCGAGCCTACCGGCTCCCAGCCGGAGGACGACAATAAATAAAAAAATTTTAGGAGGCTTTCAAATGAACGGTCAAGGTTTTGAAATGGAGTCTCGTGAGACAAAACGCATCGAGACCAAGCATCGCCGTATCGTCACACCCATTCCCGTACCGGAGTCCTTCGAGCTCATCAAGGAAATGCAGAAGTATGAGCCCATTTCCAACGCGGGACAGCCCCTGATCGTGTGGGATCACACCGAGGACGGCTACAAGGTCTGCGACCCCTACGGCAACAAGTTTATCGACTTCTCCTCCGGCGTTATGATAACCAATGCCGGCCACGGTAACCCCGATATAATCGAGGCTGTCAAGAAGACGCTCGACAAGCCCCTGCTGTGCGCGTACCTGCACCCGACCAAGGAGCGCGTCGAGGCTGCAAAGGCTATCTGCAGCGTCAGCCCCATCCCCGACAGCAAGGCATTCATGCTCTCGGCCGGTACCGAAGCGGTCGAGGCGGCGGTAAAGATCGCACGCACCCACGGCAAGATGGTCGGCGGTCCGGCAAAGAAGGTCATCGTGTCCTTTGAGGGCGCCTTCCACGGACGCACTCTGGCTTCCCAGATGGTCGGCGGCCAGCCCGCTCTGAAGGACTGGATCGGCAACCTCGACCCCGATATTTTCCAGGCTCCCTGGCCCAACGCCTACGACCATGACTGGGCAAATCCCGAGCTGCCGGGCTTCTCCGATGAGAAGATGTTCCAGACCCTTCTGGACACCATTGACGCCCACGGCGTAGAGTACAAGAACATCGCCGGCATCATCATCGAGTCCTACTACGGCAACCTCTGCTACCCGATGCCCAAGTCCTACGCAAAGAATCTGCGCGCCTTCTGCGACAAGTACGACATCGTCCTGATGATGGACGAGATCCAGATCGGCTGCTGCCGCAGCGGCAAGTGGTTCGGCTTTGAAAACTACGATATCCTGCCCGACCTGTTCACCACCGCAAAGGGCCTGTCCGGCGGACTGCCGCAGTCTGCTCTGGTCGGCCGACGCGAGCTGATGGACATCTACGCGCCCAACACCATGACCTCCACCCATTCCGGAAGCCCCGTCGCTTCCGCCGGCACTGCCGCCAACATAAAGTTCCTCAAGGAGCATAATATGTGCGAGGAAGCCGCTCGCAAGGGCAAGATCATGGAGGAAAAGCTCAAGGAGCTTTGGAAGAAGTTCCCCGAGAGGATCAGCTACGTCAGCGGTATCGGCATGGCCTGGGCCGTTACCTTCGCAGAGGCCGACACCCATGAGAAACATCCCGAGTTTGCGCTTGAGGTCACCAAGAAGTGCAACGAAAACGGCCTGACCTTCTTCGCTGCGGTCGGCGCCGGCATCACCATGAAGCTCACCCCGCCTCTCACCATCCCCGATGATGCGCTCATCGAAGGTCTCGAGGCATATGCGACGGCAGTCGCCGAGGCAGACGCTATCATGCCCGCCTATAAGTAAGGTTTCCCATAACAAATACAATACACGTTCTCCGGCGCATATCGGCTTCGGCCGGTATGCGCTGGGAGAACAAATCTAAAGTGAACGGCCGAAAGACTCTGAGGCCGCAATGAAATTGTAAAAAATTGCTGTGAAGCATTGATATACAGGAGGAAAGCGAATGGAATTCAGAGGTTTTATGCGGGACATGATCCTCACCGAGCTTGAGGACGCCGTCGGCGTCGATAATGTCAGCATCGGCATGGGGGAAAAGCTTGCATACGGAACAGACTATTTCTGGCTGGCGAGAATGGTAGTGGACAAGGGCGGCGAGCCTGCGCTTCCCGACTATGTTGTCCGTCCCGGCAGCGCGGAGGAAGTGTCCAAGGTCCTGAAGATCGCCAATTACTATAAGCTCCCCGTGCAGACCTGGGGCGGCGGCTCCGGCTCACAGGGCGGCGCTCTGCCCATGGCCGGCGGCATCCTGCTCGATATTAAGCGCATGGATAAGCTCATTGATATCGACACCGTGTCCGGTACCATCACCTGCGAAACGGGAATGGTGTTCCAGACCCTTGAATGGTACGCGAATGAGAAGGGCTATTCCATCATGCATCTGCCGAGCTGCCTTACCTGCTGCACCGTCGGCGGCGCGCTTGCGCACAACGGTATAGGCATACTTTCCACAAAGTACGGCAAGATCGACGATCAGTGCCTCTGGGTGGAGGTCGCTCTTCCCAACGGTGATATAATCGAGACCATGCCCGTTCCCAAGCATTCCAGCGGCCCCAATCTTCTGCCGCTGTTTCTGGGCAGCGAGGGTACCCTCGGCGTAATGACAAAGGCAAAATTCAAAATGACAAAGCTGCCCGAGGTTAGACGCCATCACGCTTTCCTGTTCAAGGATATACATACCGGCTATACCGCGTGCCGTGAGATAGTCCAGACCGTTAAACCCTCCATCATGCGCCTTTTCGACGAGGCCGAGACCGTTTCCATCATAAAGAAGGTCATCGGCTTTGAAAAGAAGG
>OLSB01000752.1_pt1 | contig 36430 bp, 29 predicted proteins | sample 1672071 | NCBI WGS metagenome assembly OLSB01 (sample SAMEA3136642, study PRJEB25190) | human gut metagenome | biome: human gut; feature: human-associated habitat; material: faeces | place: Austria | collected 2013 | reverse complement strand
CCGTTCGTTGCAGACAATACCGGAAGCGCGGTTCTCGTTGGCATAGGAGCTGTGCGTCAGCGCCGTTTCGAGCAGCGCCCGGTTCCGGAACGAATAGCCCAGTCTCTCTTCCAGAGCGGTCATGCGTTTAATCCTGCGTCGCGCGGGACACATAGTCGGCGAGATCACCGACGGTCTGGATATTTGTCAGCTCGTCTTCCGGCGTATCGGGCAGAGAGAACGTCTCCTCCATTGCCATCGTAAGCTCCACGACGTCAAGAGAGTCTGCACCCAGATCGTCCACAAAGGACGTGTCCGCAGTGATTTCGTTTTCGTCGATCATAAACTGCTCGGCGACCATTTTGATGATTTGTTCGAGTACCATGTCTTTTTATTCTCCTTCGTTCGGTGAAATACGCATATATGCAACATTCTTCTCGATGCTGCCGATCACGTCAGAATCGATGAATGTGATTGCCTGCCGGACGGCGCTGCGGATAGCACGAGCATCCGACGAACCGTGCGCCTTAATGACGGGCTTGGAAATCCCGAGCAGCGCCGTGCCGCCGACCTCGCTCGGATCAAAGAGCGACTTGAGCGCGTACACATCCTTTTTGAGCACGGCAGCCGCGAGCTTGTTTGCCGTGTTTTTATAGAAAATACCTTTAAGACGCTTCATAAGCATCATGGCTGTGCCCTCAATGCACTTGAGCAGCACGTTTCCGGAGAAGCCGTCACACACAAGGACATCCACATTTCCGGAGAAAACGTCGCGCGCTTCCACGTTGCCGACAAAGTTGAGCCGCCCGGCTTCGTGCGCCTCCTTCAGAAGAGCATAGGTCTGCTTCTGAAGCTCCGTGCCTTTCGTTTCCTCCGCGCCGATATTCAAAAGGCCGATGCGGGGATTATCACATCCAAGAAGATCGTGCGTGTAGAACTTGCCCATATAGGCAAACTGCAGCAGATACTCCGCCGTGCATTCCACATTCGCGCCGCAGTCGATCAGAAGCGTCCCTTTCCCGCCATTCGGGATCACCGGGCCAAAGCAGGCACGGCGGATGCCGCGGATGCGGCGCACCGTGAGCGTAGCGCCGCTGAGAAGAGCGCCGGTGCTCCCGGCGGAAATGACAGCGTCGCCCTCTCCGCGGTGGAGCATTTGGAGCGCAACGGCCATCGAAGAGTCCGGCTTCTTGCGCGTGGCAGTACTCGGATCATCCTCCATGGAAATGACGTCCGGCGCGTTCACGACCTGAATATGTTCGCCGGGCGCAACGCCCATCTCGTTCAGACAAGCGAGGATATCCGCCTCTCGGCCCACAAGCGCCACATCCACATGAAACTCGCGTGAGGCTTCCGCCGCGCCGCGGACGATCTCGCCGGGTGCGTTATCGCCGCCCATCGCGTCAATAAGAATACGCATTCCAAAGGTCTCCTTTCACCAGCTCGTCGATCTGCGCCAGCGAACGGGCCGAGATCTCCGCATTTTTATTTCTTTTCCCCTTGACACGGTAAGTCAGCGGGGAAATGATGCCGAAATTGATGTTCATCGGCTGGAAATCGCCGATGCTGCCGTGGGAAATATACAGCCCCAGCGCGCCGATGGCCGTTTCCTGCGAGAAATCGACCGGCGGCAGCCCCAAAAGACGCGCCGCCATTTCCAGCGAAGCGAGCATGCCGGAGGCGCAGGATTCCACATACCCCTCGACACCGGTGATCTGTCCGGCGAAGGCAATACGCGGCTCGGCGATCAGCCGGTAATATCGGTCGAGCTTTCCGGGCGACTGCAAATAGGTATTCCGGTGCATCACGCCGTAGCGGACAAACTCCGCTTCGCGCAGAGCCGGGATCATAGAAAACACGCGCCGCTGTTCCGGGAACGCCAAATGCGTTTGGAAGCCGACAAGGTTATACAGCGTACCGTCGGCATTGTCCTGCCGGAGCTGCACCACGGCGTAGGGTTCACGCCCCGTATGCGGGTCGCGCAGCCCGACCGGCTTCATCGGCCCGTAGCGCAGCGTATCAAAGCCGCGGCGCGCCATGACCTCGACCGGCATGCAGCCTTCAAATACGCCGCCGTCGTCAAAGCCGTGAACCGCCGCTTCGCGGGCGGTCGTAAGCTCCTTCCAGAAAGCGGTGTACTCTTCCTCCGTCATCGGGCAGTTTACATAATCCGCAGTTCCTTTATCATACCGGGAGGCGCGGAACGCGCTTTCCATATCGACGGAATCCAGCGATACGATCGGCGCGACGGCGTCGTAGAAGTGCAGCCCTTCGCTGCCGGTGCGGCGAAGGATATTCTCCGCGAGCGCGTCCGAGGTGAGGGGCCCGCTGGCAACGATGACTTCACCATCGGGAATATCCACCGCCTCTTCCTCAACGATCTCCACATTGGGAAGGGCGCGGACGGCCTCGGTCACAGCGCGGGCAAAGCCTTCGCGGTCCACCGCCAACGCGCCGCCGGCGGCCACGCGGTGCTCGTCCGCGCAGCGCATTACGATGCTGCCGAGCCGGCGCAGCTCTTCTTTGAGAAGTCCCACGGCATTTGTAAGCTCATCGCTGCGCAGCGAATTGGAGCACACAAGCTCCGCAAAATATGGGGAGACATGTGCCGGGGTCATTTTTTTCGGCTTCATTTCGATCAGTCGTACCGGGATACCACGGGTGGCGAGCTGATAAGCCGCTTCGGAACCGGCAAGACCGGCGCCGATAACCGTTACAGCGTTCATTTATCCTCTTTCGGCGTGTCTTTTGTTTTTACAGGCTTTTCCTTCGGCTTTTCGGCCGTTTTCTCCGCGGCGGCCTTGCGGCGGTAGCCGCGTTTTTCCTCCGGAACGAACATGTCGCACTCCGAGTTTATGCAAAACGGCTTTCTTGCGCCCTTGCCTGAGAGCTTGAAGAGCGTTTTGCCGCAGGACGGACAAACATCCTTGACCGGAACGTCCCACGTCATAAAGCCGCAGTCCGCGCCGTGCTCGCAGGCGTAATACGTGTAGCCCTTCTTTGAGGTTCTCTTGAAAATGCGTCCGCCGCACTTTGGGCACCGGCCGGGCATTTCGATGACGATGGGCTTCGTAAAGTTGCATTCCGGGAAGCCCGGGCAGGCAAGGAAGCGGCCAAACCGCCCGCTCTTTACGACAAGATGCCGGCCGCACTTGTCGCATACCTCGTCGGAAACCTCGTCCGGGACTTTGATATGCACTCCCTCGAGAGCCTTTTCCGCGTCGGTCAGTTCTCTGTCAAAATCGCCGTAGAAATCTTCCAGAACGTCTTTCCAGGCGATCCTGCCGTTTTCGATCTCATCGAGCCGGTCTTCCATATGCGCGGTGAACTTGAGATCGACAATATCGGGGAAGCGGTCCTCCATGAGTTTGGTGACGACTTCGCCGAGGGAGGTCGGTTTGAGGTACTTTCCTTCCTTGGCAACATACTCGCGCCCGGTGATGGTGCTGATGGTCGGGGCATACGTGCTTGGGCGGCCGATGCCCTTTTCTTCCATGGCCCGGATCAGGGTCGCTTCCGTATAACGCGCCGGAGGCTCGGTGAAGCGCTGCTCCTTGTCGAGCTTCCGGAGCGTTACGCTCTCGCCCTCGGCAAGATCGGGCAGCGGCTTTTTCCCGCCGGTCTCCTCGTCCTCGTTTGGGTCCTCATACACGGCGGTATACCCCGGAAACCGAAGCGAGGAATGGTTTGCCTTAAAGCAGTGTCCGGCGCTGAGAGCGTCGATCACCACGTTATCATAGACGGCGTTTGCCATCTGGCTTGCCGTAAACCGTCCCCAGATCAGCCGGTACAGGCGGTACTGCTCGGCCGTGAGATCCTTTTTCACGCGCTCCGGCGTGAGGTACACATTGCTCGGGCGGATGGCTTCGTGCGCATCCTGCGCGCCGGCCTTGGTCTTATAGCGGCGGGGCTTGCCGTAATAATACTCGTCGCCGTAAAAACTGCGGATAAAGCTCCCGGCGGCGGCCATAGCTTCCTCGGAGAGACGAAGGGAGTCGGTGCGCATATATGTGATGAGACCGACCGTTCCCTCGCCGGTGATGTCCACGCCTTCGTAGAGCTGCTGCGCAATGCTCATCGTGCGCCGCGGCGTAAGCCCCAGACGTCGGCTTGCCTCCTGCTGGAGCGTGGAGGTGATGAACGGAGGCGACGGGCTGCGCTGGCGCTCGCCGCGCTTGACGGAGCCGATCTCCCACGCCGCCTTTTCCACGGCGGCAATGACGTCCTCCACTTCCTTTTCGCTGTGAAGCTCTTTTTTCTTGTCCGCAGAGCCGTAATAGCGGGCGACAAAGCCGCCCTTCTTTCCGGAGCGGTCCAAATGGGCGTCCAGATACCAGTATTCCTCCGGTCGGAAAGCGCGGATCTCATTTTCACGATCTACGACCATGCGAATGGCCACGGACTGCACGCGGCCCGCGGAGAGACCGCGGCGTACCTTGCGCCAGAGAAACGGGCTGAGCTTATAGCCAACGATGCGGTCGAGAATGCGGCGCGCCTGCTGCGCGTCCACCAGATCCTGATCGATGTCGCGCGGATTGGCAATGCTCTCCTGCACGACCTTTTTTGTGATCTCATTGAAAGTGACCCGGCGCGCCTTTTCGCCGGGGATATTCAAAAGTTCCTTGAGATGCCAGCTGATCGCCTCGCCCTCGCGGTCCGGGTCGGTTGCAAGATACACCGTTCCGGCCTCTTTGGAACGTTTTTTCAGCTCATTGATAACGTCCGCCCTCGCAGCGACCGGGATATATTCCGGCGTAAAGCCGTGTTCGATGTCCACGCCGAGCTTGCTCTTCGGCAAATCGCGCAGGTGGCCCATGGATGCGATGACTTTATAGTCGCCGCCGAGGTACTTTTCAATCGTCCGTGCCTTGGCAGGAGACTCCACAATGACAAGGTCCTTTTTTGCTTGCGCCATAATCGTATATCGTCCTTACTTCAGGTTCAAAGAATATCGCTTTCCCGGCAGGGGCTTTACTGCGCCGCGGATGGTGAGAACCGTCATGCACGCGAGCACCTTTGCCGCGGAAAAGCCGGTCGAAGCCGCCATCTCGTCCACATGGGTCTCACCGCGTGAAATGCATCGCAGAAGCGCCCTGTGATCCTCCGTATACTCCGTCAGACGGCTTTCGAGGTCACTATACGGTATCATCTCCGGCTTGTCAATCTCTGTTTTTGCCGAAATCGGTAGGTTTTCCGCTTTTTCCGGCGGAGAAAACAGCTCCGTATCGTATTGGATACGGCCGGGATAAAGCCCCTCGTACTCCGAAAGGATATCCCGCGCGCCGGTGATCGCCTTAGCGCCGTCGCGGAGGAGCGCATTGGTTCCGGCGCTGTTCGGACTGTCCACATTGCCCGGAACGGCGAACACGTCGCGCCCCTGCTCGAGCGCAAGATTCGCGGTGATAAGCGCTCCGCTGCGGGTCGGGGCTTCCACGATGCATACGCCGCAGGAAAGACCGCTGATAACGCGGTTGCGGCGGGGAAAGTTCTCCGGCTTTGTCGGATACAGCGGCGGAAACTCGCTGATGACGGCCCCGGCCGAGGCTACATCGTCAATGAGGAGCGAATTGGCCGCGGGATAGTTGACGTCGATCGCCGTACCCAGCACGCCGACGCACGGTTTACCCGCAAGCAGCGCGCCGCGGGCGGCGGCGCCGTCCACGCCAAGCGCCATACCGGTAACAACGCACCCGCCATAAGCGGTGATCTCCTGCCCCAGACGTGTGGCAACCTTGATCCCGTATGCGCTCGCCTTTCGCGTACCGACGATCGCAACCGTCGGGAGCTCGTCCAGAAACGGCAGATTCCCGCGGACGTACAAAACAAGCGGCGGATCGGCGATCTGCCGCAGCCGGTCGGGGTAGACGGCGTCATGCAGCGTGAGTATACGGATGTTCTTCTCCTGACAAAGAGCAAGGATCTGCTCGGTACGCTCCAGATTGCGCGAGCACAGCATCCGCCGCTCCTGAGCGGGAAGGTCGGCAAGCTCCGAAAGCCGCTCTTCTGGCGCAAAAAAGGCTTCCATCGCTCCGCCGAAATGTTCCAGAACACGGCAGAGCGTGATGGGGCGAACTCCATCGATGGAAGCAAGCCATACCCAGTACCGAAGCTGCGACATTTCCTTTCTCTCTCCTTTTATCCTCGCTGCGTCCACATCTCCCACATCAAAACGGACGCCGCGACCGCCGCATTGAGCGACTCGCTGCCGGGCGTCATGGGGAGAATGATCTTTTGATCGCACATGGCAAGAAGCGCGTCGGTAAGCCCTCTTCCTTCATTGCCGACGGCAATGGCCGCGCGGCGGAGGGAAACGCTTTTCACATCCACGCTATCGGACCGAAGCGCCGCGCCGAGGAGAGGCAGCTCCCATTCGCGGAGCTTTGCGCCGAGCGCGGCAGGCTCGGTTTCCCAGATCCTTTGACGGAAGAGCGCGCCCATGGCGGCGCGGACGGTTTTCGGGTTATAGGGGTCGGCGCACTCGCCGAGGAGGACTACAAGCTCCGTGCCGAAAGCCGCCGCGGTGCGCAGCACCGTGCCGACGTTGCCGGGATCCTGCACGTTTTCCAATACAATGACCCGATCGGGACGCGCGCTCTCGGGAAGAGGCCTTGTCCGAACGGTAAAAAGCGGGCCGGGGCTGTGCTCGAGCGGAGAGGCATAGTCGAACACATCCTCGGCGAGCGCATAGACGGGAACTTTGGGCAGCGCGCTGCCGCCGTGCACGCCGCGCAGATAAATCTCCGCGATCTCCGCGCCGTTGGCGAGCGCCTCGGAGAGCAGCTTCTCCCCGTCGCAGAGGAACAGACCCTGCCCGCGGCGGTATGCCTTGTCTCTGCCGAGCAAGCGCAGCGCCTGCACGCGGGAGTTTTTCCGGGATGTGATCGTTTCCATAGAAAAAGGCGGGACGCCTGTCCTTTCCTTGTCGCTGACCGGCTCTTCCGGTTTTCGTTTTATCATATCGTCATGCAGGGAAAAAATCAATACATTATTTTATATATTTCCGGAGTGTTAACGAATAAAATTCGTTCCGACGTGCGCTTCCCTTTCGGGGAGTCCGTATTTCTGTCTGCCGAGAGCGATACTCTTCATCAGGAACGTCATATTCCGCGCGAGCGTGCGCATCGTCTGGAGTCCTTCGGCGTCTTGCGCCGCCTCGCCCGGCTGGCAGCCGTGGACGCTGTTCCAGTACTGGCTCGATACGACCGGCATGCCGCTGATGGTGAAATACTTGTTGAGCCCGTCGAACGTCGCGCTCGCTCCGCCGCGGCGGGCGACGGCGACCGACGCGCCGACCTTCATCGTGAGGTCATACGGCACGGAGTAAAAGAGCCGGTCGAGGAACGCTACGACCGTGCCGTTGGCAGAGGCGAAATACACGGGCGTGCCCACAACAAGCCCGTCGCAATCGCGGAGGATATCGGCGGCGCGATTTACCGCGTCGTCAAAGCCGCATTTTCCCGTGCGGGCGCAGGCGTTGCACGCGACACAGCCGTGGATCGTCTGCGTGCCGATGTTCAGCCGCTTTGTCTCCACGCCCTCTTCCGTGAATACTTTTTCCATTTCGCGCAGCGCAATGTCCGTATTTCCGTTTGCCCGGGGGCTGCCGTTGATTATAAGAACTTTCATGGATCTCTCTCCTTTTATTCTCTTAGGTCTGTTTCTATTTTCGCGCGGCTCGCGCCGTCCGGCGAGCGCGTAACGACGATCTGCCGGTCGATCTCGCGGCGCAGTTCGGATACATGGGATATGATGCCGATGAGCCGGTCGCCTTCCGAAAGCTCGCGCAGCGCGCGCATGGCCTGCCGAAGCGTTTCCTCGTCGAGCGAGCCAAAGCCTTCATCCACGAAGAGCGTGTCCATCTGCACACCGCCGGCGCTCGACTGGATCTCCTCCGAAAGTCCGAGTGCAAGCGAGAGCGAAGCAAGGAACGTTTCGCCGCCGGAGAGTGTTTTCACGCTGCGCTCGCTGCCGTTATAGTGGTCGATAACGTTAAGCTCCAATCCGCTCTGCGTATTGAGCTTCGCCGCGCTCTCACAGCGCTTGAGATCATATTTTCCGCCGGACATCCGCATCAGGTGCGCGTTGGCGCGTGCAAGGATACGGTCAAAGTACGTCATCTGTACATACGTTTCCAGCGAAATGCGCTCTTTCCCGGAAAGCGTGCCGTTCGCGGTGTCGGTCAGCGGCTTCATCCATGTCCAGCGCGCGTTGCGCTCATCAAGCTCAGCCGTCTTTTCGTCTATACCGTTTTTTGCGCTTTCGTTTGCCGTAATGCGGCTGTTCAGCACAAGCCGTTTTTGCAGTATTTCGTTTTTCTTCGATGTGAGGCGCTCCTTTGCTTCGGCAAGACCGGCCGGGTCGGCAGAAGGCGCGCCGGCAAGAAGCTTATTCAGCTGCTCTACTCGTCCTTTTTCCGCGGACAGCCGCTGCTCGGCAGCGCGAAACGCTTTTTCGGCGCTCTCTCGCGCCTCACGGATTTCCGCCTGCTGCGTGAGCACGGATATTTTCTTCCGTTCGGCGTCCGCCGCATTTTCATACTTTATGCCCGCGCGTAGCTCATCCACTGCCGCCCGAAGCGCCGAGAGAGCGCTCTGCGCCGCCGCGTTTTCCTTCTGCGCTGCGGCGAGGGGTTCCTCCATGGCGGAGAGCTGTTTTTCCTCCGACGGAATCTGTTCGGCAAGGGCTTCGCAGCGCGCAGCATTCTGTTCTTCCCGCGCGATCTCACGGTCTTTATCGGAGCACCGGCGCGCAGCGGCCGCCTTTTCGGCCGCAAGATCCACAGCCTCTCCCGCGCCAAACAGCTTCTCCTTCTGCTTCGCCGCTTCCCTCTCGGCCGTCTCATAGGCGGTTCTCGCGCTGCCGGAGGCCTCGCTTGCCACGTTTACTCGCTCCTGCGCGGCTCTGGCTCTTTTCTCCGCTTCCTTCACGGCCTTCTCGTCCGGCGCGTCGGGCGCGCGCTGCGCGGGACGCGGGTGGTCCAGCGCGCCGCAGACGGGGCAAGGCTCGCCGTCACGAAGCGAGGACGCCAGCACGCCCGCCTGCTCGTCGTTGAATCTGCGGCGCAGCTCCCGCGCCGCGGCGGAAAGCTCCTCCACATCGCGCCGCGCCTTCAAATAGACCGCAAGCGCGTCATCCGCCGCCGCCTTCCTCTCTGAAAGGGATTGCAGCGCGTTTTCATAGTTTTCGATATCCTCGAGATATTGAACCAGCGCGGCTTTCTCCTGCCGGAGAATTGCGAGTCTCTCTGCCGCGGAAACAAGCGCATGGTATTCCCCGCGTTCCCGGGAGATGCGCTCCCGCAATTCCCTGCGCAACACTTCCATTGCGGAAAGACGCTCCGCCGCGTCGTCCGCCGATTTTTTTGCCGCCGCGGTCTCCGTCCTTTTCACACAAAGCTCGGCGTGTTTTTTTAACTCCGTTTCAAGCTCCGCGAGCGTTTTATCCAGCGCGTCAAGCTCCGGCTGCCGTTCCTTCTCCGTTTCCAGCACGCGGCGCAGCTTCTCCGTCTCTTCTGCCGCCGCAGCGCGCGATTTTTCCGCCTCTTTGAGCGCACGGCGGTTTTTCCCGTCCTCTTCGGCCTTCGCCGCGGCGGCGGTCAGAGCGTCGATCTCCCACTCGGTTTTTTTCAGAGCAGCCTTCAGCTCGTCGTCCGCCGCGCGATCCTTCGCAAGAAGCTCCGCGAGGAAGGAAGACAGCTCATCCTCGGGCGGAAGCTCCCGCTCGTCCGGAAGCCGGATGCCCGCGGCGTACTGATTAAACGACTGTCGCGCTTCCTCGCGCTCCCGGTTGAGCGCAAGGAAATCGGCCTTTACACGCTCCTGAAAGCGGGTATAGAGATTGGTTTTGAATATATCGCGGAAGATTTCCCGGCGGTCTTTCGTGTCCGCCAGCAGCAGCTTACGGAATTCGCCCTGCGCGATCATGGCAATCTGGCAGAACTGCGTGCGGTCTACGCCGAGTATTGCGCGGATCGCCGCGTCTACATCGCTGCGGCGCGTCATAACGCGGCCGTCCGGCAGCACAAGTTCAGCGCGCGCCGTCTCTTTCGTTGTTCCGGCGCCGCGGGACTTGCGGCGCTCGTACTCTGGGCTGCGCCGGATGATATAGGTTTTTCCGGCGCTGGAGAAAATGAGCTGTACCTCCGTCGGCGTCTCCGGAGCGGCGAATTTGGAGCGCAGCATGGAGCTTTCGCGTCCCTCGCCGCTCGGCGTGCCGAACAGCGCAAAGGTGATGGCGTCAAAGAGCGTAGTCTTTCCCGCGCCGGTATCTCCTGTAATGAGGTATAATCCGCGCTCGCCGAGCTGCCGGAGATCAAGCTCTGTTCTGCCGGCATACGCGCCAAACGCGCTAAGCGTCAAATGCAGCGGTCTCACAGCGTTCCCTCCTCCCGAAGCACGGCAAAAACGCTCTCGGCATAAGCGCCCTGTTCGGCGTTCATCTTCTGTCCGTTCTGCTTTTCATACAGCTCGGCAAAAAGCTCCGCGCCGGTCATCGTCCGGTGGCGTTCCTCCGTGGCAATAACGGCGGAGGAGCGCGTGCGCCGGTTATCGTAATCGAGCTTCATCAGGTTCGGATAAATGCTGCGCAGCCGTGCAAGAGCGTTCGGAATATCGTTTTCGTCCGTGAGAACGGCGTGGATGTAATCTTCGGTGTTTGTTCCGGCGTAGTTGTCGCGAAGCGTCAGCTCCGCGTATGTACCGCGAATTTCGCGCATATCGCGCCGCGGCGCAAGCGGGAGCGAGGAAACGCAAACACGCCCCTTTTCTCCCAGCTCCACAACCGTAACGGCCTTGGTCTGATCCTTTTCCGAAAACGAGTATTTGAGCGGGGTACCCGAATAGCGGAGCGTTTCGCGCCCGATGCTCTGCGCGCCGTGGAGATGGCCGAGCGCAACATAGTCAAAGCCGTCGAACACCGCGGCGTCCACATTATCCGTCCCGCCGACCGTGATGTCCTCCGAGTCCGAGCGCACGCCGCCGGTGACGAACTGATGCGTTACGAGCACGTTCCGCGCCGACGGGTCGATATCCATATGCTCCACGGCGCATCGCAGCGCGTCGGTATAGCTTTCCATCACTGCATCCGGATAAAAGCGGCGAACGTTCACCGGCTTGATGAACGGAAGCAGATAAAAGTTTACCTCGCCGAAAGCATCCGGGAGCGTCACCGGTTCGACATGTCCGTTATAAACCGGCGAGAGAAAGACGCCGCTCGGCGTCATAAGATCCGCGCCGAACGCAATGCGTTCGGGCGAATCGTGGTTGCCGGATATGGCAAGCACCGGGATGTGACGCTCCGCGAGCGCACAGAGAAATCGGTCGAAAAGCTCGACTGCCTCAGCGCTCGGCACGGCGCGGTCGTATATATCGCCTGCGATCACAACGGCGTCGGGATGCTCCTCCGCCGCCAGGCAGAGGAGCTCTTCAAGTATGAATTTCTGGTCATCGATCAGGGAAAACTCATACATGCGCCTTCCAAGATGCAGATCGGACAAATGAAAGAATTTCAAGCTATTCCTCCCATAGATTCCTGTAATGGCTTTATCTTACCCCCGAAAAGGTCACTTTTCAACCTTTTTCCCGGATTTCGACGCAGCCGTTGAAAAAGATGGAAAGACGCCGAGCATTGTGATATACTATACAAAATAAGTGAAAGGAGACCGCCATGAAGTATTCCCCCGGCTGTGTGTTCTCCCTTGCAGAGAAAAACGCGCCGATCCCCGGCTGCACTGTATCGGAAGCGATATGCAGCGGCGAAACGGACGTCGTATGCTATTCGCTCGCCGCGGGTACCGATATCAGCGCGGAGATCTACTTTTCCCCCAAGCTGCTCATTGTCGCCGAAGGGACGCTCGAAGTCGGTCTGCCCGGCAGTCAGACGCGGACGCTTCACGCGCTGGACGCTCTTGTTACGCCCGCAGATGTCCCGGTCGGGATGCGCACAGACACATCCGCCGTTTATCTTGAAATCAATATTGGGAGGAATCAGTCAATGAATCAGGCAGTCAAAATTGGAGAGGTTTTCCGTCTCGGCGAGCTTGTCCCCTATCAGGACGGAAAGATCGTCAACATGGACGTTACCAGCAGCAAAACAATGAAATTCGCGCTCATGGCGTTTGACGCCGGTACGGGTCTCAGCGAGCACGCCGCTCCCGGCGACGCGCTGATCTTCGCTCTTGACGGCGAGGGCGTCATCGGCTACGAAGGTAAAGAACACGTCATCCACGCCGGTGAGAATTTCCGCTTTGCCCGCGGCGGCAAACACTATGTCCGCGCGGACAAGCGCTTCAAAATGGCACTGTTCCTCACGCTTGAATAAGACATTCCCGCATGAAAAGACGCCGGCTGATAATCAGCCGGCGCCTTTTGCTGTATTATAAACCTGGATCAGACATCGTGCCACGTGGCATCGATGATCTGCTGGTGTCCGGAGGAGCGGAACACCTTGGAGATGCAGACGATGGCGTATATACTCTCAATGCCCGTCACAAGCAGCGAAATGCCGGTGAAGATCATCAGCGCCTTTGCGCCCTTAAAGGGATCAAAGATCATCAGCACGCCGAGAACCGCGCCCGCAATGCCGAGCAGCAGCGCGCCCCACCAGCCGGAGAAGCCGAAATGACGGGCTTCCGTCGAGATCTGGATAGAGAACACGCTCGCAAGAATGATATAAAAGCCGAGAATGACCGGCAGGATGACGAGTGCTCCGTTCGGGTGCAGAAGCAGCAGCACGCCGGCAAGCACGCTCATAATGCCGAGAAACAGGTCGTACCGGAACAGTACGCCGATGAGACCGAGATCAAAATACCGGATGATCTCATAGATACCGGCGGCGATGCAGACCGCGCCCATCAGATAGCAGATCGCGACCGCCGAAATGCCCGGCCAGAATACCATGACGAGACCGAGTACCATGGTAACAACGGCGAGTACGATCGCCCATGTTTTATAGGTTTTCAGGGATTTCTTTTCCATGACCATTCACCTTTCTTGGGAATCATAAATATACGTACACGGATGCGGCAGTTTACCGCATCCGTATACAGGGTTTCCGATTTACTTTGCGTCATGCTCCGCACGATTTTCCACCCAGAGCTTATCCGCTGTGGGCTTCCACTCGGCGGCATATCGGTCGCACTTGGCGCAGAGGTGATCGACAGTCTCCGGGGACTGCAAATCCGTGGAATGCGCGCCGGAGGACTTTACCATAGCGCGCAGCTTCTCCGGGTTTTCGAGCATCGGGCAGGGCCGGAGCATGTTGTCGTTGAACGGCTGTCCATCGTGGTAGGCCATGAAGAGCGGGGATTTCATCGTCTCGAGCAGCGTTTTCTCGCGGATGTTCGAGTCGGAATAGTGGATGAACACGCAGGGGTCCACGTCGCCGTTGGCGTTGATGTGCAGATAGGTGCGTCCGCCAGCGATGCAGCCGCCGACGAACTCGGCGTCGTTCTGGAAGAGCGGCTTCTCGGCGCGGTAGCGGCGGATGCGGCGGTACACCTCGGTGCGCTGCTCCGGCGTCGGGAGAAGCTCAGGCGAAGCGTCGTTTCCGACGGGCATGTAGTGGAAGTACCAAATGAAGTACGCGCCCATCCGGATGAGGCTGTCATAGTACTCCTCCGAGGTGATGGACTCAAAGTTCGCTCTCGTATAGCACGAAGAAATGCCGTAGAGCAGCTTGCGCTCGCGGAGAAGGTTCATCGCGTGCGTCGCCTTGCCGTAAACGCCGTCACCGCGGCGGGAATCGGTCGCTTCCTCAAAACCCTCGAGAGAGATGGCCGGGACAAAGTTCTTCACGCGCAGCATATCGTCGGCGAACTTTTCGTCGATGAGCGTGCCGTTCGTAAAGGCGAGGAAGATGCAGTCGTCGTGCTTTTCGCAGAGCTTGATGAGATCGGCCTTGCGGACGAGAGGTTCGCCGCCGGTGTAGATGTACATGTAAACGCCCATGTCCTTGCCCTGACGGATGATGTCATCGATCTCGTCAAAGGTGAGATTGAGCTTGTTGCCATATTCCGCAGCCCAGCAGCCGGTACAGTGGAGATTGCAGGCGCTGGTGGGATCAAGAAGGATCGCCCAGGGGATGTTGCAGTTGTGCTCCTCGCGGAGCTTTTCCTGCTTTTCGCAGCCGACCATGTTGGCGTTGATGAAGAAATTCACCACGATCGTCGTGAGAACGTCGTGATCGACCTCGTTCATCATGTGGCGGACAAAATCATAGTACGGATACGTCGGATCCTCGATGGCGCGGCGGATCGCGGCGCGCTGTGCCGGGAAGCGTCCCTTGCAGAACGTGTCCGCCCAGTCCATCAGCTTGGGCAGATTTTTCTCGGGGTCCTTGTACATGAATTTGATCGCCTGTTCGATGCCGTACTTCTTCACGGTCGTCGATACGCTCATTAAAAACACGCTCCTTTATAGGATTTTTCTTGCGTCGATTGACAAGGGCACACGCGGTTCTGCCGGGCGGAAATGCCCTCATACGGCGTCAAAGCCCTTGAGAATACACAAAGTATTCTCTGCGGCCTTTTCCTTGTCTGCGAGCATTTCTGCTCCGGCAGAACTGCTTCGCATCGGACAGCCTTGGATTTTCGAGGGATATTTGTTCTTTTGGACGCAGGCGGGCTGTCGCCCGCCAAGGAGAAAAGGGCAAAAAGCACCGAAAAGACTGGCTGTCCGACGTGTGTGCTCTTGTTAATCGACGCTTAGTGTTTTCATTATATCGAATCGTACCGGCTTTTCTACGGACAAACCGACGCCGTTGTCGTAATTTCTAACACATCCGGAAAAGTGCCCCATTTATGATATTTTCGCGTTTATGCGCAAAAACTTTTTCACATAGAAGCATAAAAGAGACCGGCTGCTTTTTTACAGCGGGTCTCTTTCCATTTGCGCCGCGGCGCTGTCAATAAAGGCGTTGAATACTTTCTCGAGCCGGTCCACGCTTTCATCCACATCGGTCTGCATCTTCTCCCAGGTAAATTTCAGGAAGAAGCCGATAAAAGAGTAACGGTTGAACTGCGCAATGTACCGGATCGATTCCTCCGAAAGTGGCATGCCGGCGGTTCGTTCCCGAACATAATCGTAAAAGAAAATGTCCGATTCCGTAAAAATGTACTGCTCCAGATGACTGCGGGAGGTGGAGGAGAGAAGATTCGTGACGAGCTTTGGATGGCTCTGGCAGTATTTGAGAAATACGCGCACCTCTTCCTTCCAGCCCGTGCTTTCAGGGACGGACTTCTTCAGCATGCCGAGCCGCGTGCTCATCCATACGTCCAAAAGATCGTAGATATCCTGATAATGATAGTAAAAGGTGTTGGAGCTCACGCCGCACCGCCGGACGAGAGCCGATACGGTGATCTTGTCAAACGGTATTTCCTCCAGCATCTCTTCAAAGGTCGAGAGGATCGCCTTTTGCGTTAACAGCGCCATGAAAGTATTCCTTTCCCCACTTATTTCTCAAACATATCGGAGTTGAGCAGAACGGCGTACATGCCGCGTAAAACGGCACGCGTTTCCGCCTCCGACAGATGATCCGCCACGCAGCTGTTGATAACGCCAAACAGTCCGTTGCATATTAACGCCGCCGTCTGGTGGAAGGAAAAGCGCGGTTTGAGAAAGGTATGGCGGCGGAGATAACTGTCCACGCTGACGTACATTCGGTTAAAGTACGCGGAAAAAAGATAGGGATTTTCGCTTGACGTGGTATGCGAAAAGAAAGCATAGTTGTCATAATAGAGGCTCAAAATGGCCTCGAGAAGATTCTGATAGCCGATGAAGCCGTTGTTTCCCGGGTTATTTTCGGCTTGCAGCGCATGGTATTTGTCGTAGGCTTCCTGCACATGATTCGAAAAAATCTCCTCAGCAAGATCATACTTATCCTCATAATGTGCGTAAAATGTGATCCGGCTGATATCTCCACGGCGGCAGATCTCTGCAACGGAGATTTTCTCAAACGGCATTTCCTGCAAAATGTCTGTCAGCGTTGCTTTGATATTGCGTTTCGTCTTGGTGATACGTTTATCTTCCAATCGGGTACCTCCGCCTTTGCAAAGATTGGTTCGCGGGGATTTTTTCCTTTTATTGTTTTATTTTACCATAACAGATGTATAATGATTTGTCAATCGACCGGCGTGTGCCGACGCCCTTTCCAATCTCCCGTAATTTCTTTTTGAAAATAGCGGGACTCGTTGTCTGCCGGGATGCCGGTCGGGCTTGTTCGTTGTTCGTCGCGGTTTCTTTCATTCAAGGGAAAGGGCGGCGGGACTATGCCCGTCACCGCCCATCCTTAACTGAAAATCAGTTCAGCCGGAACAGAAGGAAATCATCGGGATCCAGGTCGGTAATGTAAGCACCGTCCGGCCACTCCACACGGCTATTGGTGATGCTCACCACGCAGCCGTCGTAGCCGACGGGCACCAGGAACTCTTCCACAACGGTGTATTTGCACTCGTGGTTTCCGTCCTCGTTCACATACCAGTCACTCCAGGTGCCTGCATTATAGAAATGATAGGCATCCATCTCCTGACCGTTATAAACGACGGTATACCGGTACTGATCGTAAGTATCCGTTTCTTCTATCAGCTCAGCGGTATCGTCAAGGAGCTTTGTGTTGTAATTGTTTCACCCCGTTCCAATTGTTCGGCATTGAAAAACCAGCAGATTTCTTTTGGTACACCTGATCCGTTCTGTTCAAAGAAAGATTTGTCGCAAGTCTTTCTAGCGGTATCTGCATCTACGATCTCCCAAGAATCAAATATGCCAGTTTTGACAATCTCAGGAAGATATTTCTCTATTCCGAACTCCGACAGGGCGTCATACAGTTCAGGCCGCAGTTTCCACACAAAACTGCCTTGCACTTCTTTTTCTGCGCCTTTTCCCAAAAACAAAATCGGCCAGTAAGACTTTGTCCCGTTTTTCTCCAGTACAGGGCATTCGGTTTCCTTTTGAATGCGTTTTGCAAGTTGTGTGCAATTTCCGCTAATAGATGTCGGGCTTCTCCCAAACTTCTTACCCAACTCGGTACACGTTGCTCCTTCCTTCTCGGTAAAGAACATCGCGAGTGCTCCACCCCAGATTGGCCCAATAATGTCTGGATTGTTCAGCAATACGATCCATTGCTCTTTTGTGATTCCTGGTGAGTATTCTTTCTCCGTAGGACCCCATATGTTCATTTTATTATCGGCATGATTGTCTATCTTTTGGGAAAAAACAGTATTAAAATACGCTTTATACGCCTCGACAAATTCATGTAAATCCGATAATAATGCTTGATCATCAGGTAATGTATCGACCGTATACGATTTTGAAAACACGCAACCTGCGTCGTAAGCAATAGACCCTGTTTTTATAGATTCATATGTCGCTCCTGCAGGTATACTTAGTTGTTTCCTCAGTAATTCGGCCTTTTCACCAAGCGCAGTGGTGGTTTTTGTTCCGCTGGATGATGCTATGCCAGTAAAAGCCAGCTTCTTTTCATCCGAACCGCCGCCCTGGGCCACGTCTGTCGCTCCCTGATTTAAAGTCAAGAAGAGAGTCTTGCTATCCTTATTCAGAAGATAAACAATGTAGACCCCTTTTTGTGCAGACTGAGTAATTCGTTTGTCAAAAACAGCAATCCATGGAACGTCAGTCCACCTTCCCGCGCCGACACTTCCTTTAACAAGGTAAGTGTCACTATCAAGGTGTTCTTTCAGTAAGCCAGGGATGCTTTGCCTGACCAATGCCCCAAACGGTCGTTTGAAGTTGTCTTCTTTTCTTGCTAACAAAAGCTCTGAAGCGTATTCATCCATGAATTGATGAAACATTGCTTGTAAGGTATCCATCCTACTCACCCCTAGATTTCATGATTGCCGTGCTTTGGCATATATTCCTCTCTTTAACCGGGTAATAAGGCCTTTTTTTTGCATTCCGGAAAGCAAAACATTCGTACAATCTGCGTTGATTTGCAAAAAGGCTTGAACATCTTGATTTGTGAAAACCTGATTCTCATCAGCAAGTTTAAGTACTTTTTCTGCCTGACTGTACGGAGATAATTGAATACTTGGATCGTTTCTTACATATCGAGTGCTCGAACCACGTGAAATGCGAAGCAATTCGTGAGAATCGATCATTTTCTTAAGTAGTGACCCCGCCTGAGAGGCATTTAGGTCAAGCAAATCCATCACGTCACGTTTTGTAAAAAACTCATTGTTCTCGGCTAATGCTCTTACTACTTCCGCCTGCTGTTCTTCAAGAATTGCAAAACAAGTAAGCATAAATTCGGCCATCGTTTTTATTACGGGAATAGAAACCGAGTTGCCGAGCTGCTTATATTTTTGCCCATCGGTTATCCCTTCTGGAAAACTGAAGGTATCGGTTCCGTTTTTATCAAGGAACGCATATCCGGCAAACCCCTGAAGACGAGCCCATTCATTTGGGGTCATGACCCTAATCCCTTCTGAATTCAAGCCTGTCTTCTTGCCCTCAATCATTTTTCCTGCAACACCTGCTTTTGGCTGATAAACAAGATTTCGTTCTTTCCCTGATCCTCCAGTAGCTAAAACAGTATATGCAATAGGATGTTCTTCGCCAGTTTGATTAACCACACAGTAACCGAAACCATTTCCTTTGTTATGGTTTCTCTCCCTATGCCTCTTTAGGGTGTCCAGATATCCCTGTGCCATATAGTATTTATCCGCAACATCAGTATCTAAAATCTCATAAACATCCCCAAAAATAGTAGTATCATTTCCGATAGGAAGTTGCTGATTGAGCAGTTTAGTCGCTTTTCCGTATTTTTTCTTACTGAAAGCCATTATATAGGCTCTGGGTCTGTTCTGTGGTAGGCCGAAGTCTTTCGTATTCCTCACAAAAGATGAGCGTCCGTACTTATAGTTTCCGTCTTCGTCTATTGTGACGCCGATTACTCTATATCCCAGCTCGTCTTCAAGTGTCTTAATAATGGTTTCGATAGTGTTTCCGTGATCGTGAGAGACTATGTTTTCAACATTCTCAAGAAATACCGCTCTGGGATTTGTACGTGAGATTATGTCTGCAATTTCAAAGAAAATGGTGCCACGTGTAGTGTCTCTAAAGCCGAGCTGTTTTCCTATCCGGCTAAATGTTTGACACGGGAAACCTGCGAGGAGAACATCATATTCGGTGCTATCCAGGTTTTTCTTAAACTCCTCAGAAGTCAGGTCATTTGATGGATCTTCATGAAATAGGTGTTGATATGTCGCAGCTGCGCAGGGATCAATCTCGGCGGACAAAACGTTCTCAAAGGCGTCTGTCAATTCAAAACCTTTTCGTATGCCGCCGATACCTGCACACAGATCAATTGTTTTGTATTTCATATTCTTCTCCTTGAACTGAGGGAGCTATGTGTAAGTCCTTTTTTCGATACTCGCCTAAGGTAGTCTAAAGACTCTTCCTATGCACAAACTATAGTCCCCATTCAAGGCTCTTACTACATCGTCAGCGCATATTTCAGCATTCTTTTTTATATCGTTTCCCCAAAAACGCAGAACAGTCCAACCAGTGTCACATAGCTGTTTATTCACTTCAGAATCCCTTCGAATATTGCGTTCGATTTTCTGGAGCCAAAAGTCGACATTGGTTTTAATGTCATTTTTTCGATTGTCCCAATCGAACCCATGCCAAAACTCACTGTCAACAAACACAGCCAGTTTTCTCCCTTTAAAAGCAATGTCAGGATGTCCAAAGATGGTTTTGACATTCTTCCGATATCGAATACCTCGATGCCAAAGCGTTTTTCGAAGAATCAGCTCTATTTGTGAGTCCATACTTTTGATTTGTCTCATGTTATAGCTGATCTGTTCTTTTGTTTTTGCCATGCTTATACGATGGCTCCTTTTTGGGCAAAAGCCTTTTATTACACACTACATTCTGTTTGGTAATTTGCAAAAAAGCCGATTTTCGGATTATCTAATGTTCCAACCAGAACTCCTCTGTCCAACAACATATTTTTGTTTTCACATGATGTTTCAGGGAGCAGTGCACAATTATGGCAGGCTGCTAAATTACAACCGTCCTGTCCTTGTCCAGGGCTTTGTATACACACAGGATCGGAAGCACACCATCTTGCCTCACTTAATGCATGCTGTATTATCTTTTCAATTTTACCGGGAAGACCTTGCCTGACTAATCCGCCAAGAGAGCCCTCGGAATCTCCGGAAGCTGTGTAAATCAGAATTCCGGCTATCCCACTTGTTTCACCCAGATACTTTGGACAATAGATTCTTTCCCTTATTGATGCATTTGAATAACCGCTTTCATTAGCCAAAGCAGTAATGAGACAATGGGAAAAAGTATGCAACAAGACATAAACCGGGTCAATTATCTCATCCTGGAGTTTCCCGGAATTACGCAAGTTTTCTTCAATAATTCCTACCCTCTTCTTCACGTCCTCTTTTTCTGCCCATTCCCGTAGCGCGGGATAATCAAATTCCAGCATTATCCCTTCGCCGCTGTTTTTAACCGCAGGAAGCCAATTGGTCGGATTAAGACTAATAGCCGGTATTCTTTGGGCATTCGAATCAATCCTTCGAAAGCCGGTAAAAACACGGGTTTCTCGGAGCTTATGAACCAATGAAACACTCTTCAGAAAGGATAATCCGGAATAATCACTAGCATTACGATTTTTGACATAGAGCTCATCGCTAGTTTTTCCAGAATCGCGGGTCAAAACGTCAAACTCTTGCTTCCTGTATTCATCTTCATTCAAATCTTCTTCTGCATCGGCTCCATTACCATTTGAGAGTGTTTCTATGATTTCATCATATGCTTGTTCGGCATCAATATCATCATCAATAGCCGCGTTTCCGTAGGCGAATTTCCTGATTGATTCTTTGTCGATTACTCCGTTTACTAAAGCAGATTTAAATTTATTAACTCCGCGCCTTATGCAATCTTTAGTTGCCTCGTTTTTGTATTTGGGTAACCAAGGAATGTAAATTGAACTGATTACGTTTGCAAACCACACGTTGGACGCTCCTCGCTGCATAACAGTAAGGGACTTCCCGCAACTTTCTTCGCTATTAAGGCCAAGCCAAGGACGATTACCTTTACAAAAGTAAGATATTCTATCTAACGCTCCTTTGTGAAAAGCTGCCTGCATGCTATAAGACGCCCCACAAGTACAAGTATACCTGATCCCAGCCAAAGAGGACGAAGAACCCCCTGTACTTCTAAAAAGTTTACATGTAGGCATTATGGGCATATCACAGTTTTTATGAACCCACTCCATTATCGGAAAATCTTCGATATGCCCACATTCACATGCGGCAATGAAACGTTCGGGAACCATATAAGGACGTTTTTCTGCTTTTTGTTTTGAGCAGTATGTCTCTTTTTTCTCTTTTCTTCTTAAATCGCCGGGGCAACGTTTCCTGTCTCCGAAATTCCCGATTTTTTCCATGTTTCCGCAAACCGGACAATACTGCCAACGCGGAAATCTGACAGCTGGTATTCTAAAATATGCGTGTTCAGGATCTTGTTGAGCTGTCCTAAAATCTGGAGGAAGAACAAATAGCTTTCCGCCAAGACGTTTGGAAAGGCGTTCGTCGGGAAAGATGAAATCATCTATAGGATGTTCTTCATCAAACCAGCTATCGAGACCAGCGACCATCAAAGATTCATCATGAGGAAAAGGTATTATTGATCCTACTCCCCACGGTGATATCAGGTTGTCTCTTCGTACGTTATAATCAGCCATTACTCTCTTCCTCCTTTTCGAGGATATCTATCACCCTTGAACAATCCAGCTGACACTCCCTGTCTACATTTCTCATAGCCATTTGCGTTTTCCAACCCCTGCTCCCCCAATCTGACGGGGGAACGGATCCCGCAACATACATAAGCGGGGCTTCTGGGCTTTGATGATAGGGATTTAGATCTTCATACCTGGAAGGAGTCCACTCAGACCATTCCAAGAGATACCTTTCCAGTTGTGCTTGAATATCCTCTGTCGTTTCGGGATCTATATCCCGAGCTCTGTCAATGATAGTTTTACAAATAGCCTCAAATTCCTCGGGAAGAGGATATCTGCTTGCATTTCCTCGTTCATCTTTTTCAACATAAAACCGGTGAAGTCCTACGAAGATTGCATGCAAAGCCCTTTCCCGTAGCGGCCTTGAAAAAGGCGTCACAGATGTAGGCTCAACATTCTTGTAGAGTTTGGCATGTTGAGTCTGAAACTTTTCATAATAAGATTTGTCTCTTGGTTTTGAAGTGTTATAGATAATAAGCACTAAGCCAGGAGCATTTGAAGATCTCCCAACACGACTGGTTGCCTGAATATATTCCGAAAAAGACTTAGGCTGACCAGTAACGGTCATCAACCCAAGGCGCGGTACATCTACGCCAACCGAAACCATATTTGTCGCCAGGCACATATCCAGAGGGTGCTTATCAGGTGAACCGTAAGGGATCTCCAGCTTTTTAAGGATCTGAGGGATTTCGGTGTTGCTCATTCGGCTTGTAAGTTCTTCAAGACCGCTCTCATAGATATACCTTCGACCGCTTCTGTCTGCTGATTGCAATCTGCTCTGATAAAGGACCTCCAAACGCTCTTTAATGTCGGCGATATACCAGGTTGCAGCCTGACCCAATTCTCGCATACTTCCAAAGTAGGATAAATCTGTCCAGTATGGATCGCGTTCGCTCTCGTCATCAACCTGTATTTCCTTTGCGGCATATAAAAATGCGGCGAAAGTGAAAATAGATGCCGTGGCCGAGGAAGATGCGGCGGCTCCATACAATCCGACATATTTTCTTCCTACTCCATTTCTGTTTTCTTGTGCAAAAAAGTTATCCCTATACGATAAGCCCTGAACCGGGAACTGAAATACATTTTCTTCCCCGCAATCATACAGTGCATTGCATTGTTGTTTGGCATGGCTAATTGTTGCAGTCGAAGCAATGATTTTGGGAGCATGGGTTTCTGTACAGCAAAGACGATGTATTAGCGTCTCATACAGGCCTACCGTGGATCCCAACGGCCCAGTAATCAAATGTAATTCATCCTGAATGATTAGTTCAGGAGGCGTATGCTCTCCGTCGCCACCGAATATTGTCTTGGCCTGCGGTCTAAACGGAAGTGTTGCAAACTTGTCTACCGTACCGAAAAGAAGCGTCGGAGGATTCTCGTATATTTCATCATCGAACAATTCTAACGGAAGCGGTGTCTCCTCATCGTGATAGTCACACCCTGGGTTCCCGCAACAGAAGATAACATGTTTCCCGTCTGAGCTAATTTCATATCCCGGGGTTTCATTCGTTTTTCCTTTGCTGAACGTCTCCATGCTTGCACCACACCATGGACATTTCAGCATTACCGAAACGTTATCTTTACTTTTTCCTTTTCGGACCTCTCTAATACGACTAATGACCTCACTGCTGTGATTCTCTGTCAGAGAGTCTCCTACCCATAGTCCGATTGTGATTCGTTCCTCTCCCAGGATATCTTTATTCTCTGATCGTATTTTTTCCAGAGAACAGATCAAGGAAGCAGCACGTTCATATTGCTGAGCGGTCAGCAAACGTAAAGTATATCTCATTATTACATTTGTTCCGCCATCGTTGGGATTCTTAAGCCTTCGAAACAGAATGGTGAATGCCGTTAGGCCAAGATAAGCTTCCGTTTTTCCGCCGCCAGTAGGAAACCATATCAGATCAACAATCTTTCTCTCGTCAGACGTTTTATCTGACATAGAAAGCAAATTCATAAGAATAAAAGCGATTTGGAAAGGACGCCATTTACCGTAAACGTTTTTCCCCTCGGGATTATACCAAGTGCTTTCATCATTAATATCAGGAAGGATTATGGGATTAGCCAAAATCAACTCGAAAGTTTTGATGTCGAACCCCGTAAACTCTGTGGTCGGAAGTTTGTAGTGGATTTGCTGCATCAGCATTGCCTTATTTGCGAGGCTAAATGCAGTCCACACTAAATCGTCATCTTTTAGCAGAGAAATGCCTTCTTGCATGCGAGAGAGACAAATCTTCGCCAAATCAATTTGTTTTTTCCCTGACTCCTTATGTTTTTCTTCAATAGTCTCCAGTTCTTTTTCTCTTTTCTCAATCCACTGAGCATACTCTTCACACAGTAAGGAGAGATCAAGAATAGATGCTTCGCGATCTTCGGAGAAAGTTTTCATTGACAATTCTGCCGAAGATTTTCCCTGGACAATGGGTTTGACATCATAAACAGGAAACACCGACGCCGTTACAGTTTGAGGATCTCGTCCTTCAACAGAATCGTCCCAGGTAGCTGCACATCCGTGTCCGATACCGAATGTTTTTACTTCGCGGTATAGTAAAGAATTCAATTGGTAATCCTCATCTTGTATTTCGGCGCAAAAATTATCAGGAAGAGGATTAACGGGAAGGTCACAGTTCACTGAGAATTCCACTTGGAACCAACATTCGGAAACCTTTGGAAAAACATCCTTGGTTTTATTTGTATTGATAAGGGTAACCGTGTAAATGGTTCCTGCCGTTTCGACATCCCGCATTCGATATGTTATGGCAATTCCAAGCCCTTTTATTGCGTTGCCATCCTTATCGGTAAGCACATATTTATCCGATATGAATCTTGTAGTCTCGGATGGTAAATCGGAGCGCGGAATAACCAGGTCGGAATCTATTTGCTTTCTGAAATAGCACTTCTTGGTCCGTTCCGACATCACTATACTTACGTTTCCGTCTTCATCTCTTTTTTCCCGCGGATAAATAGACTCTTTTTCATCATAAGAGCCGACGGAGATGCTAATTGTAATTCTATCTGCAGCGTTAGGAATGCATAGTGTTATGCCCATTGCCGATTGCTTATAGTTGTTTATCTTAGAAGTTTCGGCTTCTGCTACGATTTCGGCATAGTTTTTTGTCGATAAGGGATCCGCCTTCGCCTTTGAATCGGGAACGCCTGCATCTTGGAAAGGTATTTCACTCTCCTCTTCAGTTCCGTTATACTCCCCGCTTTCTTCCTGTAACTCGGAAACGGTGAGCATCTGCGGAAACAAAACACCTGTCACATATGTTTTTAATGGCGAATCAGAGAAAAGGATCTCTTCACCGTTATCTTGTTTAAACTGGTCAAGTGGATCAGGACCGATAAGGATTTGCTTAATCTTCGATAATAGTTTTTCGCGGGTATTACTCACTTTAGTACCTCCCGATCACATTCGCTTTTCTTTGTTTTGCCGCATTAGCAGATTCAAGCACATACATCTTACTCCTGGCTCTGCTAAGGGCAACATACATTAACTTGGTGTCCGAATAATCCTCAATATCTGTGACAATAACCACTTTGCTTTCAAGCCCTTTAAAGGCTTGCGCAGTAGAGAAAAGAGCCTGATACGATTTTGGATCGTCATCAATGTCGCCGATAACGAATTTGGACGGATCGAGCGCAAAAACCACAGAATCGGGCCTCTTCCTGGGGGACAACAACATAATGTCCTTTGAACTGATTCCTTTGGTTTTTAATGTTTTCAGAACTTTTTTAAGTGCCTCTTTCTCTTCGTCAAGATCTTTCCAGGAGTAATACTCAACGGGTTCGCCGGCAACGGAGAATAAATATCTCGTATCTTCGTACCCTGTCACATTTACAATTTCATTACCGATATTCTTTGTATTTCGGCAGTTTACCGACAGTTTTTTCTTCGCAAAATATGTATAGTTTCCAAGTATCTCTAATGACGTTTCCGGTGAGTAAATTGCCTGCTTGGCAAAGTCACCATAAAATGTAAAGCACCCGTCAAACAATTCGCCTTCCAAAATCGCATTTATTACTTTCAGATAATTATCAATACATAGATCCTGAAACTCATCGATTATGATTTTAGAGTATTGCACTGAGTGCTCTGCTAATGCAGACAGTGTTAATAGAGGCAAAGTGTTTTCAAAGTAATATGAATCCAAATCGGATCCTGCTTCTGCAGCACTTGTTCCGCATATTTTCGTCATAAAAGCATGGAAGGAATACACGTCAATCTCAAACGGAAGACTTTGGCGGATTCTTTTTGCAAGATTTTTATTATAGCAAAACACCGCGACCTTTTTCCCCATATCATTAGCTCTTCTTGCGTCTTCAAGAGCTAAAAGCGTTTTTCCGGTACCAGCTCCTCCCAAAACTACAGTTCTTTCGTTAATTTCGATATCATCCATACAACGGAACTGCTCGTCAGTCATCTTAATGATATCTTCTTCCGAATATTCGATGAAGCTCTTCATCGGAGGTATACACTCTATTTCGGGCCGCAAAACGGAGCAAATAAGTGCTGCATCCTCCTCTGTCAATTCGCCAGGCAATCTTTTGCCTAATGACTTCAGTTCCTTTTTAAACTGTGTAGCCAGTTTTCTAACGAACGCGCAGTAATCATCGGAACCAGCCTTTTGCATTAACCGCCAGGATTCATCTTCTGTTATGGCGGAAGACGGAAAACTGTCCTCGTCAGTAAAAATCACACCGTAGCCATATAGGTATTTGTCCCTAGTGTACTTTTCGTTGGTATGTTGATTTATTATTCTTTCTACTTCAAACATACCATCTCGCGCTTGCTCAAAAGGACCCCTATGCTTTTTTGAGACTTTGTGGTTCCTATCAATAAAGAGCCAATCCGTCCCATCAAATCCGACACCTCCGGATTTAATTTCAAGAGTAAAGATCCCAAATCCAGGAGCAATAACAATGAAATCCGATTCGCCGAATACAACTTTCAGATGTTCGGGTAATCTAAAAGAATGTAGAATGTACCAATTATCAGGAGCGTTGTCCATAAAATAATGAAAGACCTTCTTTTCCCCTCCGCTCTTATTCTCTCTGGGGAATGATTTGGGATACATATGTGCCATTAAGAGATCACCTCCAGTCTATTTATCTTGTTTCTGTCAACATATTCTCTGTCAAAAACAGACTCAACAACATATACATGCACGTCACCTATTTCGTCTATATGTCCTTTTGTGTCTCCGCTCTGGTATATATCAAGTATGTTTCTTGCTTTATACCTCAACTCACTGGTAAGCCAGCGACCAGCTTCACGATGATATTCCTGAACCTTGGCCCCTGCGCTTAGAACTTTGGGCACAGATTCCTCTGGAAGAATATCTGGGCATAGGACGCTGAGTGCTTTAACAACACTCCCGTTTTCAGGGCAAATGGTATCTCCATTAAGCCAGTATCTTATTTGGTTAATCTCGCAATATGCACCGCTTCCATTTATGATTTCTTTGATGGTTGCCAAGGACTTTCCTTTTGCAAATTTCTGTAAAGCAATTACCCATAATTCTGCTGTGCTGCGTATGGATAACTCGCCTCTTCTGGTCATAAGCTCATTGGCTTTGTCGTAAATAATGTCCTTATCGCTTTGCCTAATCAACACAATATCTCCCTTGCTGAGTTTGGATGCTTCTTTCTTAACAGGCCGATCTAGTTCTCCACGACAAAGAAGAGTAATATCAATCAGATTATGATTCGGGCTAAGATAACCAATAGTGTCTTGGTTAAAGACAACAGGAACACATTCCGCCGCGTCTGAACGCTCTGCAGAAGTATTGTTACGTTTAATAATATTCGTAATGAGTTCTCTTTCAAAATCGAATTCCGTTATTTCATCGACATCATCCATTTCTTCTGCATCTACCGGTTCCATGGGTTCCCAATCGGTGAAAACAACCTGCCTCGAAATAATCCTTCGGGCTTGATTCTTAACGTTTTCTCGTTGAATGCAGGTCTCGAATTTATTAACAAAGCCGCGTCTCCATGCATTTTCAAACGAGTATAAAAGATATGTCAGTTTTTTATAACAGTACGATTTTTTAATTCGAAGATATTCTGACTGATCAAAGAAAGTAACTATCAAATGATCTGTTTCGACCGTGTTTACGGCTTGCTTACGAAAGAAATCACTGGCATTCATAACCAGAACTCTTTCCCCAGAATAGATCATGCTTAAATATCTTTGTAACTCATCGATGAACATGTATCTGTTCGGAACGAGGACAATGGTGTTTTTATAAACACTGGATTTTATTACCTCAGAGAGTGCCATTGATTTGGGCGTATCTTTTCTTTCTATAATGCCTTTCAGTAGTTCTATAGAAGCCTGGGTGTCTTTCCAAATGTCCGTTCCTTCATAATGAGCCTTTAAGGTTAACATAATTGTGTTAACCTCTTCAAACTGCGCGATAATACTCTTATAAACACTGTCCGATACCGGGGAAGCCAAATCAATACATTCTTTGCCTATTTTGTTTATCCGACGAGTGATTTGGTTCATAGGATTACCGCTGTCAAATGTTTGTTTAACCAACTGCCGAACCAAACCGTTAGCCTTTTTCAAGCCTTCATATTTAATGGTTTTTAGCTCAACCTCCGAGGTTGCTGCGTTATATACCTTCTTTGACAATTTGCCAAACATTGAATTATCGGAAGCTACAAACAGTTTGGATGATAACCCTCCGAAATTCAACATATTAGGGTCCCAATTCCAAAACTCGAAACCCATTTCTGCCAGTACGGGAAAAGATTCATATTCCGTCTCAGGAACGAACATTATAACAGGAATACCTGTTCGCAGGCATTTTCTGAAATCACTCAAGTTGTTTATGGCTTCATTGTACTTTGATTGAGATACAACAATCGCATCTATTTGGTTTTTAAGCCCTTCAGAAGAAATACTCGTTGCAATCTCACTGATTTTTGGGGAAACAATAATACCCGGAAGGCAATCTAACTGCCCAGAATTATATAGTTTCGTCCCACGTTCAGCCTCAGGGTCAAACTCGCCATATGTCAGAACATCTGGGAATCTACGCCCAGACACAAAAAAGTTTTCAAGAAACACTCTGAAGTCTTTTTTCGGAGACAGTACGACTACTGATCTGTTGAGCACAGTCCGCTTCAGTGCCAGAAGATCAATATCTGCCATTCCATCATCATCGAATTTCTGTTGGATCCGTTTTCTCTCCTCCAGATAAGTTGCTTCTTTTGTAAATGCGCCCGTGCTTCGTTCAAAATATAGATGATAGCCCTGGAAGGGAGACAGATATCTTGCGGGTGGAAGTGTATATACTGTTGTGCCGTATTTCTGCCTGGTAGGCTTTCCGACATGCAACTCTATTTTTTTGTTCCCTTTATCAAAAGAGACAAATTCAACTACAGCCTTGCCAAGCTTTAGATGCTGGCCAGGCTCAATTTCTTCTAAAATGCTATGGGCAAAACCCGGTAATTCCTGAATGTTCGATAAAAACTTGGACACTATAAGCGGCAGCACATTTATGTCATCATCAGGAAACACAATGGCAATTCTATTATGACCGGCTTCAATCATCGAATCGATAATTGCTTGGCTTGCAGGAAGAATTGGATGTAAATGTGTTTCAGAAGGGTTTGACACGCTGTGGAATTTGATCTTCTCATAGATCGGGTGCCTTTTTAGAAACTCTTGTAAATAGTTCATCATAAATCTCTTTCTACACTAATCTTCTAAAGCAACTCTTCTATAGTCCCGTTTATGCCTCTTCAATTACTTCCATCAAGTCTCCAATATCACAATGAAACACTTTGCATAGCCTGATCATTACTTCCATCTGAACAGGCTCATCATGATTCAGCTTGCTCATAGATCTCGATGTGATCTGTGCGGCCTTTGCAAGGTCACCTTTCTTCATCTTATTCTGCCGGACAAGATTCCATAGTTTATTGTAGCTGACAGCCATCCGCCTCCTCCTTTCTCATCAAATCTTATCAAAACAACACTGCTTCACTCTCTGCACTATTAGTCGTGATTCGGCAAGAAATTGTAATTACCGGGTCATTGCTACGCAATATCACATCTTTCTGCGATAATAGTTTCTCCTCGTCAGGGCAACAAAAGGCACAAAGCATCGCCTAACATTGAGGATATCTCCAATGATCCAATGTATATAATACCACAAGTTAGTCGATTTTTCAATGCTTTTGTCATTTTCAAAAGGCGTGTTGGAGCTTATAGCCTACACCTATATGTTTTAAATAGAAAAAGTGACCCTGATATCAGCCCCAGAAGGCCGATATCAGGGTCAAATGCTTAAGCTTGCCTGTGGATCCGCATCAATCATCAGGACTTTCTTTCCCTGACGAGCAAGACCAATTCCAAGGTTTACTGTGGTTGTAGTTTTACCAACACCGCCCTTCTGATTTACAATCGCTATTATTTTCATAATTTATCCCTAATCCCTTTCTTCGCCAAGTTGGCGAAGCAACAAATCATGTAACAGTGCTATTTGTTCTAAACACCCGGCACACATTCAATTCAATCATTTACATTGAATTGAATACGGCAATTACCGAGCGAGGAATTATCATATCCTCTCATAAGGCTGTTCTCCTTCTCCTGTTTACCTGCACAGAAGCACCGTAGTGAAGTATCATTATCATACTGGCTGTTTTCGCCATTATTAAAGGCAATTGATAGTTATTGCCCGGATATACTGTCTTTTCGCAATGCGTACAAATATCTCGGCTTGAGGTTTTCTCCCTCACCAGTATTAAAAGTCCCGGTAATTGGGTATATTCAGTTTTCAAGGTACAGTTGTTACTTATGGCAAATGATGTATTTAAAGGCTAACTTACTGTCACAATATGAACAGTAATGTGTGGCTTTTTCAAATGGATCAATTTTTCTGATGAAATTAGTTTTCATTTTTTTTTACTCTACAAGCATTGCAAAGATACTTAACCTTACCGCCACAGCTGCCTAATGTCTTAGACAAGGCAATGTCAACCTGAGCAAGGATTTCATAACTTACTCTGCCGATATAATCCGTCATTTGGTTCTTGTTAACTGTTCTTAATTGCTCAATTAAGATTAATGACGGCTCTTTTAGCCCAAACTCTCTATTAAGCCTAATATGAGTTTTTAACTTCTGGCTCTTCAGCTTAGTTGTAATTGGAGCAACAATCACTGTCGGCGACCTTGAGTAATTGTTTTTGCTTAGAACAATTACAGGTCGGCTTCCACCTTGCACATGCCCATCATGTTCACCCAAGTCACATAGGTATATATCCCCTCGTTTACATTCCGTTCTTATCACCCCCTTTCAATGCAGAAGTACATTGATCAGTTGTCAGAGTTGAATTTCTTGCGAGCAATAAGTTCTTTCTCAAGCTTGTCAAAATCAATATCCGTTCTCTGATTCTCATAGTCAAATAACCCGGCAGGTTTCTTAGAATCTTTATATTTTGAATACTTCTTGTTTTTGTTTTTTTTAGAATTTTCTAATTCATGATGATTGAAAACTGCTGCTGTGTGATTACTGTGCGTAGATTTTGCATTGTAAAGTGCGGTAAGAATATATGATTTTATGTTATAAATCTTAGTTGTGTTTTCGCTTAAACATGTCATAACATACTTGATGTCTGAAAAAACTAATTTTAGAAGCCTACTCTTCACGACCTCTTGCGATATGTTTTCACCGCAAACTCTTAAACTTTTTCTTTTAGAGCTTACTGCTTCAACCATAATTTCTACAATTTCATCAAGTTGTTTTACATCACTTTTTATACAACCAGACTTACAATCAATAGCCAAAGAATCATATTCAATGTTTTCTTTTACAATTTTTCTCCAGTTTTCAATTTCTTCCGCTGTTACAAAATCAGTAATATTGTTGTTATTGTTATATTTATTCATCTTGTCTTTTTTAATAAATTTTTCAGTATTTTTTCTTACTTTGCGACTAAATTTTAAGCAAGGTGTAACAGTATTAGTGCGGTTTTCATCGTTTCTTTTGGCAATCATAGCGACAAGCTGCTCTTTAAAGGTCTTAGGTTCTTTAACAGGATTTTCATGTGTTTTTTCAATTTTACAATCGTCAATTGGATTAACATGACTTTCTTCTGGAGTTGCATTTTCCTCTACTTCTTCAACTGTTATTTCTTCAATTGCAGCACTATCTTCATCAAGATTTTCAACATTGTCTGTTTCAGCAAAGATCCCAGAATTTTTAGCATTTTTTACATGATAAAAAAGCTCTATATCAGTTTTAAAGCGACCATTTTTATCATGATAATATGTACATTTGACATATCTTTTAGACTCAAGTTTTCTTAAAGCAGTTGTGATAGCCCTCTCTCCATTTGGTAAAATTTTAGTCATTCCACGAATACTAAAATCCCAAGTTTTTGGCAAACTGTAAAGAGTTACTAATAAGCCCCTCTCATTTATAGCTAAACTGCCGTCCACCATAATCATGTTACTAAGCATAAAAAAATTTTCTGTTACTTCCTGCTTGATTATCGCCATACCTGTTACCTACTCTTAAATTACTGCGTAAAATTACATATATTACTATTTATTTTCTCGCCTTTTTAGTTTCATTTAAAACAAAAAAGCTAAGTGTCCACCTTGTGACACTTAGCTTTTCCGTGTAATGCAAAAAGTCACAAGGACGTTGGCGATACCCTTGTGACTTTTTGTTTTATTTTAAACTTTAAACTCTGGAGAGAGTTTAAAAATTTTAAAACCATATTTAATTACTTCGCCAACCTAAATAGACGAAAACAAGTGTATTGCCTTTCTATTTGCACTAATTTTAAAACTTACCATAATTTAATACAATACAAGGCTTTTTTACACGACTTTATAACTTCGTTAATTAATTCTTACCATATTAATGATAAATAACTGTTTTACATCAAAAAAGACTATAGAATCACATCACAAAATGTAATTACTATAGTCTTTTTATATTTTAAATATTCCGTTATAAAACCGGATATATTTTATGCTAAATTACTTTTCATTATACATTTTCCATGCATGATGATCTGTATGAAGAAGCTTTTCAGCAAGCTCTGAAAGTGGCTCGCCTAAGAAGTCCTTGTATACGGCAATGATAGATGGGTTCTCATGTGAGAATCTTAACTTATCATTCTTATCGATCTTGTAGAGGATATCAGCTCTTTCCTTCTGCTTGCTGTATCCGTTAACGATTGGCTGACCACCACCGTTAACGCAACCACCAGGACAAGCCATAACTTCTACGAAGTGATATTCTACTTCACCCTTTCTTAATGCATCAAGAAGTCTGTCTGCTGCACCAAGAGTGTGAACTACTGCAATCTTTAAAGTTATACCGTTAACATCGAGTGTAAGCTCTCTCCACTCACCCTGTCCTCTGACTTCCTTAAATGCATCAGGATCAGCATTTTCGCCTGTTACGATATTGTAAGCTGTTCTAAGAGCAGCCTCCATAACACCACCTGTTGCACCGAAGATATGACCGGCACCTGTACCGATACCAAGAGGCATATCAAGTTCGATTTCTTCAAGACCTGCAGGGTTGATGTTAGCAGCCTTGATCATACGTGCAACTTCTCTTGTTGTGATAGAGAAATCAACGTCTGGTTCGCCACATGCATCATTAAGAACAGGAATTTCAGCTTCCTTCTTCTTAGCAACACAAGGCATTACAGATACACAAACTATGTTCTTAGGATCAACACCAAGAATGTTTGCATAGTATGTCTTTGCAATAGGTCCGAACATCTGCTGTGGTGACTTTGATGTAGAAAGCTGATCTACGAAGTCTGGGTGGAACGCTTTACAGTGACGAATCCATGCAGGACAGCATGATGTGAACATTGGGAACTTAGTAGCGTCATCAGCATGTGTAAGCTTATGAACGAATTCATTTGCTTCTTCCATGATTGTAAGGTCAGCTGCGAAGTCTGTATCGAATACATAATCTACGCCCATTTCCTTAAATGCAGCACAAAGTCTCTGCATTGAAGCTGTTTCATCATCTAAACCGAAAGGCTCACCCCATGCAGCTCTGATAGAAGGAGCAATCTGCATAACAACGATCTTTTCAGGATCTTCAATACAATCAAATAATCTGTCTGTATCGTCTCTTTCTCTAAGAGCACCTACAGGACAATGCTTTACGCACTGACCACAGATAGCACAGTCTGTATGATCTAAGCAGTCACCTGATGAAAGACCTACAGTTGTTCTTGAACCTGTGTTGATTACATCCCAAACGTGTGTGTTCTGCATGTTGTCACATACCTGTACACAACGCATACACTTAATACACTTTGAATCATCTCTTGTGAATGGGAATGTCTTATCAAGCTTAGCGATAGGAACATTCTTCTCGTAGCTGATTTCACTAATGTTAAGTTCATTAGAAACCTTCTGTAATGCACAGTTACCGCTTCTTACACAAGTTGGGCAGTCTGTATTGTGCTGTGAAAGAATAAGCTCTACGTTGTTCTTTCTTGCAATTCTTGCCTTCTTGCTGTTTGTGTAGATAACCATACCTTCGTCTACTGTGTTGTTACATGCTGTGAATAACTTGTCGTAGCCTTCTACTTCAACAACACATACACGACATGCACCAATTTCATTGATACCTTCCCAATGACAAAGTGTAGGAAGATTGATTCCGGCTAACTGTGCCGCTTTGAGGATAGTTGTTTTCTCCGGTACTTGAACAGCTTTCCCGTTAATTGTAATATTTACCATTTTTCTCTTCTACCTCCTCTAAAGCTTCCATAACCGAAGTGGTCACAGTGTAAGCATCTTCCGGATTCCTGACAAGCTTCCTCATCAGTCATGCCGATCTCCATAAGATCGAATGATTTAACTCTCTCAGCTGGAGCGATTTCTCTCATATTAACTCTTGCACATGGCTCATGATCACTGAATCTGATTCTTGGTAATTCGATTCCTGCATCAATAACATGATTATATCCGAGATATTCATCAATATTAGCTGCTGCAACCTTACCTGCTGCAATAGCCTTAATAACTGTTGCAGGACCTGTAACACAGTCACCACCTGCAAATAATCCGTCAACACCTTCAACGTCAGATGTATCAAGAGCTTCGATATGACCTCTTGAAATATGTACACCAGACTCTTCAAGCTTAGATGAATCGATACCCTGACCGATAGCAACGATGATCTGGTCGCACTTGATTGCAACTTCAGGAGTATCTGCAGTCTTAACGCTTGCTCTTCCCTTATTGATTTCACCAATAAGCTGTGGCTGTACAACTAATGCCTCAACCTTACCGTTAGCATCCTTCTCAATTCTTACTGGAGAGTTGAGCTCAAGGATTTCACATCCGTCAGCGATTGCACCGTAGATTTCCTCATCAAGAGCTGTCATGTCAATAATTCTTCTTCTGTAAACAACCTTTACGCTCTTAGCGCCAAGTCTTACAGCAGAACGTGCAACGTCCATAGAAACGTTACCACCACCAACAACGATTACATCCTGTCCTGTGTAGTCGATTGGTTCCTGATCGCCGATAGCTCTGAGCATTTCAACAGCACTTGTGACGCCTTCAGCGTCTTCACCTTCGATACCGATCTTCTTATCTGTATGTGCACCGATAGAAACGAAAACAGCATCATTCTGTGAAAGAAGGTCAGCAAGTGAAATATCTGTACCAACACTTACGTTCATCTTTGTCTTGATACCTGTTGATAAGATACCATTGATTTCCTTGTCGAGAATATCAACCGGAAGTCTGTATGTAGGAATACCGTAACGAAGCATACCACCGAGCTGCTTTCTCTGCTCGTATACTGTTACATCATGTCCCATGATTGCAAGATAGTATGCAGCTGAAAGTCCACCAGGACCACCACCTACGATTGCTACCTTCTTGCCTGTGTTGTCCATAATCTTAGGTGTCTTGATATCACCTTCATGTTCAACAGCATATCTCTTAAGTCCACGAATATTGATTGGATCGTCTACCATTGTACGACGACAGTCTGATTCACATGGATGCTCACAGATAAGACCACAAGCCGCTGGGAATGGATTGTCTTTTCTTATAAGGTTAACAGCATCTTCATATCTACCTTCATGGATAAGAGCGATATATCCAGGAATGTCAACGTGTGCAGGACACATTGAAATACATGGAATAGCTCTGTGGTGTGAACCGCCACACTTGCCCTCATTGATATGTGATTCATACTCATCTCTGAATCCTCTGATACCCTTGAGAACCATTCTTGCAGCTTCAGAACCGATAGCGCAGTCTGCTGTATAGAAAATTGATTCAGCAGTATGCTCGATTGTATCTAATGTTTCCATTGTAGCCTTGCCATCAAGAACATCATTGATTAATGTTCCAAGCTGACCAAGTCCGATTCTACATGGTGTACATTTACCGCATGACTGTGCATGGCACATGTGAACAAATGCTTCAGCTAAATCAACCGGACATAAACCTGGCTGACTTGCTTCAATTCTTCTCTCAAGATCCTTATAGAGAATCTCTATTGTCTCCTGAGCCTGATCTTTTGTGGTTAAAGTTAATCTACTCATACTTTCTCTCTTTGTGACATATTAATAGAAACAATAAAATTTAATAGCAACAGCAATTAAATGTATACTTCTTATGTAGACATTTAAATAAATTTGGATATTGGGAGAA
>OLSB01000748.1_pt1 | contig 36551 bp, 34 predicted proteins | sample 1672071 | NCBI WGS metagenome assembly OLSB01 (sample SAMEA3136642, study PRJEB25190) | human gut metagenome | biome: human gut; feature: human-associated habitat; material: faeces | place: Austria | collected 2013 | reverse complement strand
ACGCATATTGGATAAAAAATAAAAATATGATATACTCATATCAAGTGAACGAATGTGGTCAATGTCCACAAATAGTCCACAGTAGATAAATACAATAAGTACAGATAATACTATAAATACAATAAATACAGATGATACCTGATACCGGAATACAATAAATACAAATAGTACTATAAATACAATAAATAACATGAATATAGGAATGTTCAGTTCATGTGGAAGTGGTAAGAAATATAAGAATTGTTGTGGTAGAAATGCTTAAAGTCAAGAGGAGAAATATAACATGAAAATATATGTATACTTAGATGAAAGCCGGATCAATCCATAAAAATAGTAAAACAAGATATTTTGCAGTAGGTGGCTATTTTTCTTATGAACAAGATAGAATAAAAATAAAATCAAAATATAAAAAAGAAAATCTTAAATTAAAGAAAGAAAAAAATTTAAGTTTAGATACTGAAATAAAATCATATGATATGACTGAAGAAGAAAAGATAAAGGTATTTAACAAAATTCAAGATATTGAAACTTTTCATGGCTGCGTAAAAGTATTTGATAAAAAATATATGAAAAAGGAAATAGTCGATTCAAATATATTTTTTAATTATGCAGTAAAAGTTCTAATTCAAGATTGCATACTACCAGAATTAAATTTACAAGAAAATGATGAACCAATAGAGTTTATTATCAGTATAGATAATAGAAATATAAGAGTAGGAGAATTGAACAATTTAGAAACATATTTAAAAACAGAATTTTGCATATATGATGATGATTTTAAAATTACTTATTATGATTCTAAAACAAATTATGGAATACAGCTAGCAGATTTAACTGTTAATACATTTTACAATTCTTATAAAAATATAAGCTTAGTTGGAAATTTAATAAAAGAATTAAAACCAAAAAACTTTAGAGTAAGTTTGTTTCCGAGAAATAGCAGGAATAAAAAATAAAATTTATGCATAAAATATTAGTGAAATATTTGACATACAATTTTTTGTATGGTAAAATATTTATAGTAAGACCTAGGTAAGGTAGCTAAATGCTAAGCGTATGTTAAGTACGTTGCCACCTAGGCATTTTTATTATAGTAAAGATAAACAATGTTGCGGTAAATAGCAGTAAATACAAGGATTTACATTGATTTAGAGAAAATAAAAATCTTATAAATTCTTAAAATTAGAGAAGTATAACCAAAATAAAATGTGTAACACTTCTTTTTTATATTAAAATTTCTAAATGATATAAATAACTATTTTAATAATAAATAAAGGTGGTAGTAAAATCCATGAAAATAAATGAATTAAATGCTGAATACGATAAGCTACAACAAAAATATGGAGCAAAGGATTTAACTTCTATATATAATGGAGGATGTATTAATAGTCCAAATATTTGTTTTGTTTTTATGAACCCAACTGGGAAAAATATTGCATCAGATCCTAATTGGCAAGGTAGAAGGTCCCCATGGATAGGAACTAAAAATATATGGAAACTGTTTTATAGAATAGGTTTACTTGATGGAGAAATATACGAAAGTATTATGGCAAAAAAGCCCCTAGATTGGGATGAAAAATTTGCAGATTTAGTATATGACAATGTTGAAAAACATAAGTATTTCATAACTAATCTTGGAAAATGTACTCAAGTGGATGCAAGAATATTACCAAACTCAGTTTATACCCAATATTTAGATTTATTATGCAAAGAAATAGAAATAGTAAATCCTAAAATAATTATAACTCTTGGAAATCAAGTTAGTTCTATTATATTAGATAAAAATATATCTGTATCACAATGTAGAAAGCAGTATTTTCAAAAAAATATCGCAGGAAAAAACTATAAAGTATATCCAGTTTACTATCCTATTGGAAATGGAATGATGAATATAGACAAAGCAATAGAAGATTTGAAGTTTATTCTTAAAACAAATGTGAAAACTCAATAATAAACATAGCTCTAAAATCTTAATTGTTCTAAAAAAATTGACAAATAAAATATTGATTATTTAGGGGGAATAAAAATATACGAAATGTCTGATATATTATATAAATATAAAAAAATTTTAATTGAAGACTATAATTTGGATATAAAAAGCATAATTAAAAATTTAGATTCAACAGATGGAAACGTATTTAATATTGAAACATATAACTACCAATATATATTAAAAGTTTATGATGCGAAAGAGCATGCAATGAATATGGAGAACACTTATGATTTACTAAAGGAAAACAGACTGGATAGTCCCCAAATAATAAGAAATAAATATAACCAACCGTTTACGAATTTTAAAAATACATATTTGATGTTATATTCTTTTATTAATGGCTCAAGTTTGTTTAACATATCGCTAAGCAAAAAGGTAATAATAAATGTTGCACAATATTTAAGAAAAATGCATGATGTAAAAATAAATGAACTAAAATTACCAGTTGTCCCATTTAAAGTACCAGAAGGTAAGAATTCCTTATTACATTTTGATATAACTAAAGGAAATATATTTATTGAAAACGATAAAATCATATTAATAGATTTTGATGATGCAAAAGTTGGACCTGCACTATGTGATGTAGCGATTGCATTAACAAATCTATTCATTTCTAGAAAGAATGGTACAGATATAAATGGAATGAACATTTTTCTAGATACCTATTATAAAAACAATATTGAGCAAAGACAAGTTGAAGAACCCATAATTAAAAATATAGCTACAGAATGGTTGAAATATACTTTAAAAAATCCTAAATTAGATAAAAAAACTATTGATGGATTAGAAAATAAATTACTGTGGATAGAAAAAATATTTTAATATTTACTACAATTATTTGATATTTTATGTTATTATAAATATGTAATTTATCAATTTCAAAAAGGAAATAAGAAAATAAGGAACAAGTTTTGTACAGATTATACAATTAAACAAAGATAAGTTACGAGGAGCATATAAAAAGAGGATAATGGAGATACTGAAAATGAGAAAAGAAGAAAATGTAATAAGATATTATGTTTTATGCAATAAATTAAAAAGTGTAATTAGAACAGGCTGGAAGGATTGGCATGTTAACGCTGAAAGGATAGAAAGCGTAGCAGAGCATATATATGGAGTTCAAATGTTGGCTATAGCCATACAGTCGGAATATCAATATAATATAGATTTAAATAAAGTAATAATGATGTTAGCTGTTCACGAATTGGAGGAAATCCTTATTGGAGATTTGACTCAATTTCAAATTTCCAAAGCAGAAAAAATAATAATTGGACATAAAGCTGTTGAAGATGTTTTAGGAGATTTATTATATAAAGATGAAATAAAAAATCTGATTTTAGAATTTGACGAAAGAAAATCTTCAGAGGCATTATTTGCACATTATTGTGATAAATTAGAATGTGATCTGCAAAGTAGAATATATGATGAAAAAGGATATGTTGATTTAAAAAATCAAGAAGGAAATGAAACATATAATGACCCAACAGTACAAAAATATATTAAATCAAATATGTCTTGGTCAGAAATGTGGTTAAAATATGGTCAAGAAAAATATAATTATGATGAGAATTTTAAGAAGATTTCTGACTATGCTTTAACACATAAAATTATTGAATTTCAAAAAAATCAAAAGGATGTGATTTAATGATAGATTTAGAAGAAAACTATAAATTAATTGAAGCATTAGACGAAAAATTAAAACAATTAGGTGATTCACTTTGACATTGCTAGTTTGGAAAATGATTTAAAACAATTAGAATCTCAGACTATAAATGAAAATTTTTGGCTAGACACTAAAAATAGCTCCATTGTTTTAAAGAAGATATCTGTTATAAAGGCAAAGTTAGAAAAATATAATAAAATTAAAGCAGATTTTGAAAATTTAAAAGATTTAAGTGAATTATTAAAAATAGAGCTAGACGAAGAAATGGCAAAAGATTTAATAAAGGCAACTAACAAAATAGAAAAAGAAATAACGAATCTTGAGATTAATACTTTACTTTCTGGAAAATATGACATTAATAATGCAATTATTACACTTCATCCGGGTGCTGGAGGTACAGAATCTCAGGACTGGGTCCAAATGTTGTATAGAATGTATACAAGATGGGCTCAAGATAATGGCTATGCAGTTAAAGAATTAGACTTTTTAGATGGAGACGAGGCAGGTATAAAAAGTGTTACAGCTTTAATATCTGGTGAATATGCATATGGTTATTTAAAAGGAGAAATGGGTGTACATAGATTAGTTAGAATATCTCCTTTTGATAGTGGTGGTAGAAGGCATACTTCATTCGCTTCAGTAGAGGTATTACCTGAAATTACAGATGATATAGAAATAGAAATTAATCCAGATGATTTAAGAATAGATACTTATAGAGCATCTGGAGCGGGCGGACAACATATAAATAAAACTTCATCTGCAGTTAGAATAACACACATTCCAACAAATATAGTAGTAGCATGTCAAACAGAAAGATCACAAATTCAAAACAAAGAAACAGCAATGAAAATGCTAAAATCTAAGCTTTTAACCTTAAAAGAAAAGGAAAATAAAGAAAAAATAGAAGATTTAAAAGGAAACCAAATGGATATAGCATGGGGAAGTCAAATCCGTTCATATGTTTTCTGCCCATACACATTAGTAAAAGACCATAGAACGAACTATGAAGTAGGAAATGTTCAAGCAGTAATGGATGGAGATTTAAATGGATTTATAGATGCATATTTAAGAAAAAGTGATAAACTAGAATAATGTATAGGTCGGCAAAAATTGCCGACCTAAAATAATTAACGTATTTTAGTACCATAGTAACCAATTAGCAAATTAAATAATATCATATAATATAGAGTCTATTAAGTAAAATTAGACCTATAATATATATATTATCAAAAGGTGCAGGTGAATATGGACACAATAGTATTAAAATTTGGAGGTAGTTCATTAGCAGATAATGAAAAATTAAAGACTGTAGCAAATAAAATTATTGAATTTCACAAAAGAGCAAATAAAATTGTAGTAGTTGTTTCTGCACAAGGCAAAACAACTGATAAACTTATTAAAGAAGCTTATGAGCTTTCTAATATACCTGATGAAAGAGAACTAGATGTTCTTTTGAGTTCTGGCGAACAAATGTCAATGTCAAAATTAGCTATTTTATTAAAACAATTAGGCTGTGATGCTATTTCTTTAACTGGATGGCAGGCTGGAATATATACAGATAGTAAAAGTCAAGAATCTAAAATCTTAAACATAGATACCACAAGAATAAATCAAGAATTAGAAAAGAATAAAATAGTAATCATAGCAGGATTCCAAGGAATTAATGAAAACAAAGATATATCAACCCTAGGAAGGGGTGGCTCCGATACAACAGCAGTAGCAATAGCTGCAGCTATTAAGGCTAGTCATTGCTATATTTTTTCGGATGTAGATGGAGTATATTCAGCAGATCCAAATAAAATACCAGAGACAAAAAAAATACCAGAACTATCTTATTTAGAAATGGTAAATTTATCTGATGAAGGAGCAAAAGTTCTTCATAATAGATGTGTAGAAATAGCAGAAAAGTATAAAGTTTTAATCGAGACAAGGTCAACTTTTAATAGTAATATAGGAACAATAATAAATGAAAAAATTGAAGAAAGTGCGGTGAAAAGCATTGTAAAAAATGATAATTTTGTTTTAGTAAATTTTAAAGGACCATTATATTGTAAGCAGAATATTATGGACATATGTTTAACTTTATTAGAAAATGGGATTGCATTAAATACTATAATTAATAATAGTACAGATAAATTAGATATTAATTTTACAATACACTTAAATAATTTTAATAAGCTACAGCATTTGCTAACAACTGAACTAGACACATTTGAGTCAACTATAACTGATATTTCTAGAATTTCACTTATTGGATATGGAATAAAAAATAATAAAGAAATTTTAGAAAAGACATTAGATATATTTAAATTGTATAATATAAATATGTTATCATTACAAATAGATGAAACTAAATTATCTATCATGACAAAAGAAAGAGCCCCAGAAGAATTACTTAATAAATTACATCAAAAATTAATTGTATAGCATAAAGAGAGACTTAGTCTCTCTTTATATCTCTATTTCTTTACTATTAGATCTGGAATTTAATTGATTGCAAAAATTTGATACATCTCTATTCACAATGTCTTCCCATGGCTTAATTTCATCAAACAATCCTTCTTGTCCAACAAGTCCTCTAATCAATGGTTTATCATCTTCCTTAAATACCATAGCAAGACCCAAGCCTGAACAATAACCATTTTTATCTTTTGATGGTCTTAATGCAGTAGCTAATATATTAAGAAACTTATGAACTGTCTCACTATCTGCTCCTTGAATACCATCTATAGCAAGAGACATTATAAATTTTACTCTTTCATTTTTATCAGTAATATTACTAAGTCTTTCCAAAAATTCACTCATTGCTAAGTTTTTATTGTTATTTATATCATACAGCATTATATTAGACATTTGTGAGAATTGTGGGAATCGGGCAAGTGCCCTGAAACATATACCTTGAGCAGCTCTAATTGCTCTTAAATCTTGTCCTTTTATTTTCTCTAAAGAAGGATTAATCATGTTAATGTTTTTTAAATTTTTTAAAGATTTATATGCTGGGTTATTTTCATCATATACATCAGCTATGTCTGGATATAATGGCTGTGGATAATATTTCAAACTTATATTAAATAATCCATTATCTTTATTCTTTTCTACAAGTGCATGTACTATAGAGAATATACTATAATTTTCCCATTGCTTTTGTGCTCTCTCATCTATATTATATTTTTTAGACATCAATACTTCCTCCTCCTTTACAACCGTTCACATAACCAATATATCATATAAAATAACGAAAAGCAATATTATATGTTCTAAAACAGACAAGTATTGAATATATATTATTTATAAGATTAAAAAGAGTAGGGGATGAGGCTAATGGCAATAGAAGAAAGAAAAACAAGTATAAATGCGAATAACAATATTATTCAAAATATAGTTTTAGAGAACAGGGAAAAATTAAGCATCTCTGGAGTGTTAGATGTGTTAAGTTTTGATGATCAAATAGTAATTTTAGAAACAGAACTGGGGCTTTTAACTATAAAAGGTGAGAATTTAAGAATAAATAAATTAAGCTTAGATACAACAGAAGTTGTAATCAATGGAGAAATATATAATTTAGGCTATACAGAGAACAATTGTGATAAAAAAAGTTCAGGATTACTGAACAAAATATTTAAATAAAAGTAGGAAAGAAAATTATGTCACAAGGTATACATAATCAAATATATAGCCTTTTAATTTTTACGATAACTGGTATTCTAATTGGAATAATTTTTGATATTTTTAGAGTTATTCGAAAAACTTTTAAAACTCCAGATTTTATAACATATATAGAAGATTTAATTTTTTGGATGATAACAGGAGTACTATTATTATTTACAATATTCAAGTTTAATAATGGAGAAATAAGAAGTTATATTTTTGTTGGATTAGGAGTAGGAATTATTATTTATTTACTAGCAATTAGTAAATTATTTATAAAAGTTAATGTTATCATTATAAGCTTTTTTAAAAAAATAATTTCATTTATATTCAAATATATAGTTAAACTATTTAAAATAACAATCTGTAAGCCTATACACTTTTTTGTAATTAATATTAGAAGACCTATAAGTAAATAAAAATTTTAACAAAAAAAGGTAAAAAAAGTTGAAATTAAATAAATAATATGTTAAAATAAGTATGTTTAAAGAAGGATTTTACAAAATTATGTAGAAAAAATAAATGTATTAATTTTAAAATATCGAATTCGGAGAGATAAAATACATATGAAAAAGAAAAAAACATATAAAATACTATTTTTATTGATTTTGTTTGGATATATTATATATATTTTCATAAATCAACAACAAATATTAAATGCTTATAAATCAGATGAGAAAAGATATGCTTTGCAAATAGAAGAAGCCAAAACAAAAAATTCAAATTTAATAGCCAAAAAAGAAAATGTAAATTCAAAAGAGTTTATTGAAGAAATTGCTCGTGACAAACTTGATATGTATTTACCTAATGAAAGAGTATACATAGATATTGGAAAGTAATTGAAGAGGCACCAACTTTTATGTGCCTCTGTAGTTTTAAATTCTATTTTTTTAAAATCTTAGTAAAAAATCCATTATATAAATGAAGTAAAATATGTAATATATAAATAAAATTTAGGGGGAAATTTTATGGAAAATCTAGAAAAGTATACCTTAGTTGAATTACGTCAATTAGCGAAGGAAAAAGGCGTTAAGAATGTTTCTAAATTAAAAAAAGAGGAATTAATAGACTTCTTAACTAATGCAACTGAGGAAAGTATAGATAAAACAAATGAAAATTTGATAGAAGATGATGGTATCATAACAACAAATTATTATGAAAAAGAAGAAAAAGCTGAAAATAATTCTTCTAGTGGATATAAGATAACAAATGAAGAAGACGAAATAGTAGAAGGAATTTTAGAAGTCTTACCCGATGGTTATGGTTTTTTAAGAGGTGAAAATTATTTATCAACTCCAAAAGACGTATATATATCGCCTGTTCAAATAAGAAGATTTAAACTTGATAAGGGAGATAAAATAAAGGGAATAGCTCGACTTCCTAAAGAAGGAGAAAAATTTCCAGCGCTTATATATGTTGGAGAGGTTAATGGAGAAGCTCCAGAAAAAGCTTATAGGAGAACAAAATTTGATGATTTAATTCCTATATATCCTAATGAAAGAATAAAGTTAGAGACAAGCTCAAACGAATATTCTATGAGAATAATAGATTTGATGTGCCCAATTGGCAAAGGGCAAAGAGGAATGATAGTTGCACCACCAAAAGTTGGAAAAACAACACTATTAAAGAAAATAGCAAATAGTATATCAATAAATAATCCAGAAATAGAATTAATAGTTTTATTAATAGATGAACGTCCAGAAGAAGTAACAGACATGAGAAGATCTATAAAGGGAGATGTAATATATTCAACCTTTGACGAATTGCCAGAACACCACGTAAAGGTTGCGGAAATGGTACTAGAAAGAGCTAAAAGGCTTACAGAGCAAAAAAAGGATGTTGTTATATTATTAGATAGCATCACAAGACTTGCAAGAGCATATAACTTAGTAGTTCCTTCTTCAGGTAAAACATTGTCTGGTGGTTTTGATCCAAGTGCATTACATAAACCCAAAAAATTCTTTGGTGCAGCTAGAAATATAGAAAATGGGGGAAGCTTAACAATTCTTGCTACAGCATTAATAGAAACAGGTAGTAGGATGGATGATGTTATATTTGAAGAATTTAAAGGTACTGGTAATATGGAGGTTCACTTAGACAGAAAATTATCAGAAAAACGAATTTTCCCAGCAATAGATATTAATAAATCTGGAACAAGAAGAGAAGAATTGTTATTATCTAAAAAAGAATTAGAAACTGTATTTGCATTAAGAAAAGCTTTATCAACAATGGCAGTAACAGAAGTAACAGAACAATTAATAGATCAAATGACAGCAACTAAAAATAATGAGGAATTTTTAGAAAGAATAAGTTATTTTTTTAAGGATTAAAGTATATGCATTATAATTAAACATAAAAAAACAAATATTATTTATTTAATAATATTTGTTTTTTTAGTAGTTTTTAAAAGGTAGTAGAGAGAAGCTAGGCATGTATAAGTATAAAAAAAGCAATATATAACATTGCACAAAATCAAAGTTTTGTGCAAATAGGGATAGGAGTAAAATATAAAGACCTCCATTCTGGTGTCCCCTTACAATTTCAGCTATCCCTTTAATATAGCCTCTTTTAAGTCATATAACTTATCTATTTTTATTTTTAAATGTCTTATTTTAGATCCTGGTAATTCATTATATTATACAAATCATATCATTTTATATAATATGTTTTTTTCAATAATTATTTCTTAATTTATTCCAATTTAATATATCTTTATATTAGATTATATATTTTAGACATATAACTTGTTTACTTTTATAAAAAAAATGTCTTAAAAACGATTTTAGCGTTCAAGTCCAAAATATCCTTATTTTTCAGACAACAAACTATATGGCTAATTTTTAAAAATGGCTTAAAATCGATTCTCGTGCGTCGTTTTTTTTAGCGATTTTTAGCTAAATCTAAGTTGCTGCAATAATTATACAGATTTTTATAAATCTATATAAATTACATATTATAATAGTAAATTTATAATTATAATCTAATATAAGTATTATAATATAAAGATTTTATAAAGTTTAAATCTAATAATTAAATTATTAGATGATTAGTTTTATTAGTTTAATATAAAAATGTCTTAAAATTGATTTTCAACAATTAAATTGCCAATTAAATTATAAAATCAAAAATAAAAAATTTATAAATTTATTTCTAAAATTCAGATTTAACAAATGTTCGCTTTTTGAATCTTAAACCGAACATTGCACAAATTTAAAAATTATTTTTAAAATCAAAAATTTAATTTAAAAATCCTAAATCTAAAATTTTATATTTTATATTAATAAATATTATTTTTAATTTTAATTATTTTACTTTTTATATTTATTATACTTTTTAAAACCTTAAAAATAATTATAAATAGATATAATCTCGTTAGTTTTGAACTACTGCTCCTCCCTACTCTACCGTATTTTTATAAAACTAAAATTATCCAACATTGATTTCTTTGTTAGGTTGTATAATATTTATTATATTATCTCCCATCATATTTTTTCCAATTGTCTGTCTTTTATCGTATTCTTCAGCTTTTCCATTAACTTGCTCTGCTAAACAAGATAGTATCTGCTCGTAAGTATATTTTAATTTTGCTAATTTTTCCTGTTTTGCTTCTTCAGATTTTTCATCAGTATTTAACATAAATTCTAAATTATAACCATATAATTCAAGTGATCTTAATATTAAATCTACTTGACTATCCAATAGATTAAGTTCTACAGAACGAATATTTTCTGCATCAAAATTTGCATTATAACTCATAATAAAATACCTTACCTTTCTTTTACTTATGCTGTATATCCTAAAGCATCATCCATCATAAAATGAGCCATAGGATGTCCTAGCATTGCATCCATAACTCGTTTATTATGTGTATGTGTATAAATTTCTGTAGTATCAATTTGAACATGACCAAGTAGTTCCTGAATAACCTTAATATCTGTTCCGTTTCTATATAATAAGGTAGCACAGGTATGTCTCAATGTATGTGTAGAATATTTTTTGTCTCCAATTCCTGCTAAATTCAAAGTTTTTAAAACGATATTTTTAACTTGAGATACACCAATTCTTTTATTCCATTCACTTATAAATAAAGCATTTTCGTCTTTTTTTCTAATATTAGTTAAAGTTTTTCTATAATCTAAATATTTTTTTAATGCATTTAGAGTAATATCATTTAAATAACCAGTTCTTTCTTTGCTACCTTTACCAAAAATTAAAAACTTTCTTTCATCTAGATTCAAGTCATCTATATCCAAATTAACTAATTCAGAGAGTCGTAAACCACAATTCAGGAATAAATGAATTATAGCATTATTTCTAATATCTCTTGGTCTATCACTATTTGCATATATATCTAACATTTTTTTGCCTTCTTCTAAAGATAAGTATTTTGGTAGCTTTTCTTCAATTTTTCTTTCGGTTTTTAATTTTTTAAATGGTTGTCTAAATACTTTATGTTCAATATCATAAAGATAATTAAAAAATGTTCTTAAATGCTCAATTTTTACTACTCTTGAATTTACTTTGTAATTACTATCAGCAAGATAGTAAATAAAACTATAAATATCACTATTAGATAAAACTCTAATATCATTTAAAGTCATTAAATCAATAGAATCATATTTATTTTTAAACTTATGTATATTTATAAAGTCTAAAAATTGTACTAATGTAATTTTTAAATTTTTAATATAAATATTTGATAAATTCTTAATGCCACTTAAATAATTTGATATATCATCAATAAATGCAGGGAGTTTTATACTACTCATCTAACTTTGCCTCCTTTTTTTCTAATATGCTCGAAAAATATTGATATTTTATTTATTAGCATGTATTAAGAAATTATCTGAGAAAAGAGAGAAATTTATGTTTTTCTCTTTCCTTGTTTTTCTTTAAATTTTTCAATTATCTTTATTTCTTGATCTGTTAATTCGTATAATTCATATATAAATTTATCAATATCATCTAGATTACATTGATATGCCTTTTCATTAGAATTATAGCTATTTGTTATTTCTTCCAATTTTAATATATTTTCCTCGCTTAATTTTGGAAGTGGAATTAATCCTAAATTTGATGTACTATAATTTACTCCACCACCCATGGCTAAAGCATTATATGTTTCCTTTAAATAAAAATATATTAAAGATGAGTTTAATATTGGTAATAGCCATTTAATTGAATAATTCTTATTTGAAAAAATTATTATAGTTGATTTTCCAGCTAAATATTCTCCTAAATCATCATAAAAAACTTCAAAATATCTAATGCCAGTTGTAATTAGCTTTGGCTGACATGCTTGATTAAATCTATTAGGAAATTTTTGCTTTAATTTTTCTTTTGATACAATAGGGTATTTATAATCAAGACCTAAATAAGCAATTTCTTTTTTTCCCCATAGTGATTCAAATTTATCTATCGTTCCTGTATTTATAAATTTAAAATACTCATTTTCCAATAATTCATAGTTACCATCTTCTATAATATTAATCAATTCGTATGCTTCGCTCGTAGATGCTGGATTTTCTAAAATAAAATGATCTTCACCACCCAATAAATCCTTATCTTTCATCATTTTTAGGAGTAATTTATAATTTTCTGATAAAGTTATTCCTATATTATCATATTGTTCAATTTCTCGTTTATTTACAGTACACTCTGATTCTATGTCAAAATCTTTATTAAATCTAATTGTTTTTATATTATCTATTTCAAGCTTGTCAAAGAAGGTTGTTATTGCTGAAATATTTGCAGAATCAAAAGATTTAAAGCGAGAAAAATCATAAATTTCCTCTATTTGTTTGTAAACCATTTTTCTTAGGTTTTTAGCATAATCTATAGATAACCATTTATTTGGACTAATAAGAGCAATTATAGCATTTGGTTTAGTCAAATTTAATGCTCTTTCAAAAAAAGGAATATATAAATCCCAATTGCCTTTTGCTGTTATATATTTTTTTCGTAAAAAATCTCTTTCATCTCCCATATTTTTTTTCATTACTGTAGAATCTATAAAAGGAGGATTTCCAATAATACAATCAAACCCTAAAAATTCTCCAGATGTACCTAAAATTTCAGGAAATTCAAAAGCCCATTCGAATGGATTATATTTAAAATAAATAAGTTCATCATTGTTATTTTTTTTATCAAATAAATCTATTTGTATACCCTCAGATGTAATTAATCTTTTAATATCTTTAATATTATTTTTTAAACTATTTTTTTCCTCTTTATTAGATGTTGATTTGTATTGTTTTACTTTTGATTTATATTCTCTTATATTTTCAATAATCTTATCCTCTGCATATTCATCTGAAGATTTTTTAATTCTTTTTCCTGTTACTGCGGAAATTTTTGACTTATTTTTTTTCTTTTTATCAAAAAATAATTTTTCACCATATTTAAAATTTATTTTATTAATTAAAGAATTACCGCATTTTATATTAATGTCAATATTTGGTAATGTCTCCATAACTCCATTTTTATAGTAGGCATTTTTTAATAACTCAATCCATAATCTTAATTGACAAATAGACACTGCTTTTGGATTGATATCCACCCCAAATAAACAATTCTCAATTATAATTCTTTTTTCATTAAATAAAGTTTCTTGCATTTTTTGTGATAAGACATTATTTTTATCATAGATGAAATCATTGCCCTGCCCATCGTTAACGATCAAATTATCATTACTTAGAAAAATCTCAAATTCGTTTACTAATTTATCGGTATTATAATAATACAAAATACCAAGATTATATTTTGTTGCAATGATTCTATTTAATGCTGATACTAAAAAGTGTCCAGAGCCAACTGCTGGATCGCAAATTTTCAATGAATTTATAATTGTATTAAGCTCTTTGTATAATTCTAATGAAGGATTCATGTTAATTTTTGTCTTTAATTCATCAAATGAATTGCAATTCCATTTTTTTACTTCATTTACTTTTCGAACAATTATCTGTTCTATTGCTTTTTGAGATATTGCTTCTGTTATTACACTTGGAGTATAGAATGCACCTTCTTTGTATCCATTAATTTTTTCAAATATCAACCCTAATACACTTGCGTCTATTAACTCTCTAGATTGTACTAAAACTTCATTGTCATTTGAATATACTCCAAAATTATAGCTATTTAAAAAATGAATAATATAAGTTAGTAATTTTTTTTCGTCAATACCATCACTTTTTAGAACAGAATTAGATTTTAATTTTACATTTTCATTTTTTAAAAAATTTATATTAATATCATTAAGTTCAAGATCTTGCTTTTCAAATAAAGAGCTATTCAAGTATGGGATTTTTTCAAATTTATTATAGAAGTCATTATAATCTCTATCTTTTTTTCCCAACACATTAAAAAATAAATCTTGTAAATCTTGGAAAGAAGATATTTTTCTTTCACTTAAAATATAATATTCATCTGAATTAGAATTAAATGTGATTAGTTGGCTTTCAAATAATTTTATAAATAACAATCTATTAATCCATATTATTACTAATTCAAATGTTTTATCTATAGCTTCTTCTTCGGGTAATTCTTTATCATTTATATAAATGTTATAAACCTGATTAGCCAAAGTATTTTTTAGAGATTTATCTAACTTAATAAAAACTTTTCCTTTTTCCTTTATTTCTTTCATGCCCATAATATATAATAATTCTTGATAAAAATTATTATTTAATTCATGAGTATTAATACTTTTATGATAAGGTACTTTTAATAAATATGTTCTGTTTAATATTTTATATAGGTTTTTCCATTCTTTCCTTGATTTATAAATATTTTGCAAATTAAAATATAGATAATCCAATTTTTCAGTAATATTTATTTTTTCAAAATATTCTTTAATATCCTGATAGAATCTGCTATTATCCTTTATATAAGATAATCTGCCCGTTTCATAAAGAAAATATTTTTTTTCAAGTTCACCTTTGCAAATTTTATCTAGATTATTTGCATCTATTATTATCCACTTAACAGTATCTGTAATGATAAGTCTTTTTATTTGAGAGTCGTTATTTGTTTTTAATGTATCATTTTCTATAATTCTGGTTTGTTTCAAAAAATAATATGTTATTTCCCATAGTGCCTTATAGTTTATATTGTCTTCTAGTGGCATTTCAGGAGATTTTCCATATTTTTTTGTTTCTATTAAAACTTCAGGCTTATTCTTATAATAAATAACACTATCTACTTTATTTAGTGTATTAATTTTATAATCATCTTCATCATAAAAATTCTTTTTTAAAAATTCATTCACTATATTCTTAAAATGTTCTTCATCAGCACTTTGTCCAAGAGAAATTGCCTCGTTTATTTTTTTAATATAATCTTTCAAAGCATCTCCAAATCTTGTCACAACATCACTATATAGTTGGTCTTTATAATATCTTTCATTATATTTTTTTAATTCATCTACTATTACTTTTTTCATATTTTACCCCTTAAAAAAATATCTACTAATAAATTTATATCACATTTTCATTTTTTAAACAACAAATTCTGACAAATTTGTAAAAAAAATACCAATGTTCAAACCATTGGTATAACTGAATTACACAATATGTAAACTTTAATTACAAAAGCCAATTCTTCTTCTTTCTTTTTCACTATGTGATATAGCATTAATTGCACTTTCAATGTCTTTATTGGTTATTGAATTAATAGCTCTACTATTAGATTGTATTACTCTATCTGCTTGTTCGAATTTTACTTTTTCAAAGAGATTTCTAACATATCTTCCATTTCCAAAATTTTTTTCATTCTTCGCACTATTGAAATTATTTAATAAGGTTTCTTTACAATTTTCAGATAATTTATACTTTTCTTTTTTGCATAATCCATTAAAGATTTCAAGTAATTCTTCTTCACTATAATCAGGAAAATTAATTGTAAACTGAATTCTGCTTTCAAATCCAGGATTTAATTCTATAAGATTTTTCATTTCTTCAGTATAACCTGCTAATATAATACATATTTCATTTCTATGATCTTCCATTTCTTTTATTAGTGTTGCGATTGCTTCGTCCTCAAAACTTCCTCTTGCATTTGAAACTAAACTATATGCTTCGTCTATAAATAATACTCCACCAATTGCTTGTTCAACTGTGTCATGAACTTTTTGAGCTGTCCATCCGACATATTTGGCAACTAAATCTCTACCATGAATTTCTACAAAATCGCCACTTCCACTCAAAATATTCTCTTCTTCAAATATTTTTCCAATTACTCTTGCAATGCTTGTCTTTCCTGTACCTGGATTGCCTGTAAAACACATATGAAGAGATGGCATTTGTCCTCTTTCTTTGTTTAGTTTTACATAGTTAAGAATTTTTTCCATCTGTTTCTTAATATCATTTAAGCCAATTAATTCATTTAATTCTTCTTTTGCATTTTTTTCTTCATGTTTTTTGCTATTTCTTTGATTTCTTTTTCGAGTTGTGTTATTTGAATAAAATTCTTTATTCTTTTTTAACATTTGCTTATCAACAAAATCTAAATTTTTAGTTTTACATTCGATTAATAATTTTGTTATCATGTTTTTTAATATCCAAAATGGAACATCAGAATAATCTTTAATATCTTGTTTTTTATATTTAATACCATGTTCATCTAAAGAATTTCTACAAAACATAATTTTATCATCAAGTGATATCTTATCTATTGTCATTCTAAAGGGAGTTAATTTTCCAAGTTCTCCATCAGTTTCTCCTTCGCAATAATTTGTATCTTCAAAAATAAATACCTTATTTTTAAACTGATTAATTATTCTGTTTAAACTATCTAATTCATCATTATAATTTATTCTTAATTTTCTATCATTAATAACTATAATAGAGTCTTCAATTCCTGTAATTTTATCAAATGGACAATCTCTCCTGCTATTTACTATTTTGTCAAGATAACAAATCTTGTCATTTTCAATAATATTATATTTTAAAAACACTTTAGCACATACTTTTATTAAATCATTTAATAAATTATAAGAGGAATTATTTCTTATAATAATATTGTAATTTCCAAAATCTAGTTCATTATTTTGTTTTAATTTAATATAAAATATAATATCTCTTAATACTTCTTTGTTTTGAATTACACCACATAAGTTATCTAATTCATTTAGAATTTTTTCATCTTCTGAATCTAATTTATAATTACTTAACATAGTTCTTCCTCCCAACAAAAAACTCATTATCAATGCATTTATTATACATTAAAATAATGAGTTATAAAACCTATATGGTCACGCAATGTTACTTTAATAATTAAAACTATAGTATTTCTTTAAATTTTTCACATAAATCAATTATATAATCATATTTCTTTAGTGATAATCTCCATTTATCATTTATGCTATCTAATCCATAATAAATCCCTAATAGGCTTCCTGTTATTGCAGCAATTGTGTCAGTATCGTTTCCTAGATTAACAGCTTTTAAAATAGTACTATTATAATCATTTGAATTTAAAAATAACCACATAACTGCTTCAAGTGTACTTACTACATACCCACTACTTGAAATATCATCTTCTGACTCTGACGATATATTTCCTTTTAATATTCTTTCATATCTATTAAAAGTATTTTTACTAAACATACTATAATTTAGTTGCTGAAGTTTCTTATATGCTTCAAATTTGTCATTTCCTTCTAAAAGTAATAAACAATACCTTGTATAAATATAACAGCCTAGAACACTAATCTCGTGTGCATGAGTAATAGAAGAAACTTCTTTTACAATATTATATATTTTTATTTCATTATCAATCTTCTTGTAGTATATGTAATAAACAATAGGTAATAGTCTCATTAGTGAACCATTTCCGTTATCATACTCCCCTACTCCACCACAATTAACTGCTTTGTCAATCTTTAATTCAAATTTTGCTAATGCTTGCCTTGTTGTGTCTCCTATATCAAATATTTTACCAGTTGCTGTGTATTCAGATTTTCTATACCAGTCTACAAATTTTATTGCAAGATCTTCGGTATCAATGACTTTTTTTGAAATAATTGAATCCATTGTTGCCAAGGTCATGGATGTGTCATCTGAAAAAGTACCTTTTTCTTGATTATGTGCTCCACCTTCAATCATATCAACTATTGGATTAATTTTTAATTCATTTCGACTTTTAAATTCTGCAGGTACTCCAAGAGCATCACCAATAGCAAAACCAATTATTCCATCTAATATTTTTTTATCTTTATACTTTAATAAAAGCTCAAATTGTTCTTTACTAATTAGAACACCACTACTTACTGCAGCAGCTGATGTTGTTACATTCTCCATCATATTAATTTTCTTATTCGTTAAGTCTACTACAAGTGGAAATATACCACCTATAATATCATCTCTATTAAAAAAAGTTTTATCTATTATATATCCTTTAGTTTCAAGATTTTCAATAAAATCTTTTCTTTCTTCTTTATTTCTAATATCTACATATTTTTCTTCTATCATACATAACCTCTTATATTAACTTAATTATACATTATTACTCGATTAAAAAATCATATAGTTTCATATATTTCTTTTGTATCATCATCTATTATATCTATTAGCTCTACTGTGTTATTCTTGCTTAAATTTCTAATTTCTTTTTTTGTATAAACTCCTTCTGCTATTCTATTATCCATTATTTTGTATCTATCTAACATGGTAATACTTGAAACAATATCATCTAAAGTATTATCGGATACTTCCATTAACATAGGCACTATTTCCATTTCATGGTTTTTATTTTCAAATATTATTTCTCTTTCTTTTTTTATATTTTCAGTACAATCTCTCATTAAATTGTTATCAATGTATAACGCAGGATTTTTTTGATCTACGGATATATTTCTCAAAACATTAGTAAAAAAAGATTCGATTACATAGTCTGCACTTGAACATACTATTAATTGTGGTTTATTCAAATTTATAATATTATCAAGCTCATAATATCCTGTTTTCATATCTACCCTCCAATTTTTATGAAAGAATTATATTATGGCAAGAAAATTATTTCAATATATCTGGTCATATAATGTATAATAATTATAAACTTTTAAATCCCCATTTTTTAAATAACTTTTCAAGCTTGTTTTTTTCAGAAATATTTTTATTGGTTAATAAATCTTTAGGATAATAGCAATTTCTATCTTTATTATAGATTCCTCCCTCTAAATAATTATTTTTTGAATGTTCAAGTATTTTTAATCTCCAACTTTTCTCATGTCCAGCTAAAAATAATGTTAGTAATAACTTATCTGTGGCAAGTGTTAAACCTTTACTTTTATTAAATTCAACTTCTTTAGATATTTCTTTTTCAATATCAGTAATATTAATTAATATTTTTCTCATATTTTCCTCTTTTCTACATATAAAGAGAATGGCAAAAATAAAGCTCTGGAATAATCCAAAGCTTATACTTTATTATTCCTTATAGTTTTTGGCTGAACCACTGCGAGAATATCTCGTTTTGGTATGAGGTCATAGAGCCAAATCTCTACCTCAACTCTTTATAAGTAATTATTTTTATTTATATTAATTATTCATTCCAAACTTCTTTGTTTGAAATACTTTCATCCAATGATGTTCTCTACTAATAATGTAGTCATCTTTAGTTTTCATATCAAAAATTTCTAGTATTGAATAAGTAAAATTACTTCTTATATAATCTTCCCCATTTTCTTTTACTATATTTATAAAATCTTTATTATCTCCAGTTAGCCCTTTAGCATATGAACACCATCGTTGCCATATACCATTTTCTCCAGTAGCTGATCCTATATAAATTTTCCCATTTGAAATATCCGTAATTGCATATATTCCTTTAACATTTTTTAAGGCATTTTCCCATTGTGGAGCTCCATATTTAGCAATTATTTGTAAATCTTTATGTAATAATAAAACATTATTATATCCATTAAAATCACATAATCTTGCAGAAGGAGTGAGTTCATATATTTCAGGATTAAAATCTCTTTGTACATTTTCAAAAGGTTTGTTGTATATATCTCTTCCAACAGGTCTATCTAACTTTATAATAAGTCTTTTTATATACTCATTAAATTCTTCTTGCAATGTTAGTTTATATCCAATTTGGTCATATACTTCAGGTAAAATTTTTTCTATTTTATATAGTCCACCAAACATATAATAATTGCTTCCATAAGGATAATATTGTGCAAAAGACAATACATATTCTGCGTCTGAATAATTATTATTTGCTTGTTTAGATTTCCAGCAATTCATTTCCATCCATCTATCATTATCAGACAAAAGAAAATCTAGAGCAGGTAAGTTTTTATCTCCTGCATTCATGTTAAATTTTACTTTTACTTTTCCTTTAGATATTGCTTTTGCAAAAAAATCATCAAATTTTATCATATATAATACTCCTCAAATAATTTTAATATTAATATATAATATTTGTAGTTTTACTTCAAGTGATTTGGTCATACAATGTTTAAAAGGATACCTATATTTTAATTAAATCAGCTTTCAATATATCTATGCATTTTTTTGTAATATAATAACTTGTATTTTCGTTCCATCCTTTAGTATTGTCAAGTGCAATTTTAGACATAATTTGTAATTTTAAACTATATCCTGATAATTCACTATTGAAATGACTTGCTTTATCATAAGGAGTAGCATCTTGTATTTTTGTATTCGTTCCATACGATAGTAAAGCAAGATTACCAAAATCGTCTACCCATGGTTCATTAGAATGTCTAGGCATAAAATGTTCTATAGAATTTCTAAATCTAAATTTGAATTCATCAGTTTTAAGTCCTTTAGCTTCAGGGATATCATTAATAATTGTTTTAATATTATCTTTAATTAAATAATCCAAGTAGTTTAACACAATATTAGGGGTTTTAAAGCCAGTTCTATAATTTGACTTTTCATTATCATTTATAAAATTAATAATATATTTTTTTCTAATATAATTTTTCATAATTTCTATATATTTATGTATTTTATTTTTTTCATTGTCTTCTTTATTTTTATAAAAATAAGCTAAAGTTTTATATACCCAATGCATAAGTCTTTTGTTGACAAATGAAACTCTTAAGCATGATTGTATTAATATCATCTCTTGATTTTGAAAACTTTCTAATTTCCAATTATCATTAATTCTGTCGTATTTTATTAAATATGTGTCATATATATTTTTAATGTCTATTAAGAAATCTAAAAATTCAATAACACTATTATTTGAACAATTTTTAAAAGTGCTTTTATATTCATCCACTAAATTGATTAGATTAAACTCTCCGCTAACATCTTTATCTAAATTTTCTCTATTTTTATATAATCTTATTGTATATAATAAGAAATATTCGAAATCTAATATAGAGCCATCTTCTTCAAAATCAATTATGTCATTTTGATTTTGAATGTGGCTAATACCATTTTCTAAAATTTTTTTAATAGGTTTTTTTTGTGATTTATTAGCTTTAATGCTTCTAAAGTTTTTAATTGTTGTTTTATTATCCATTTTTTCATATCTGTACCACAAATAATTTAATTTAGACCTATCTTCATCTTCTAAAAATTTCATTAAGAAAGATTTTATAATATCACTTCTACTTAGTTGAACTCCCCTAGAATTCATAACTTCAAAATAATGATTCAAATTCATGTTGTTATCTAATTTTATTTCATAGTAATATAAATTTTCATTAATAATTTCTTTTATTTTTTCTTTTTCTTCCTCTTTTATTTCTGTTTTTATAATATTCCACCCTATTTTTAAATTATATGGTAAATCATTAGTTTCAGGATCATTTAAAATTTTACATAAATTATTTGTTTTCGATGTAAAAGTATCATATTCAGATAATATCATAATATCATCTGAATGAATTATATGGTTACACCATATGGCAATCATATATAATGTAGTTAATCTTTGTTGACCATCAATTAACAAAGATTCACCATTTTTTTCGTTTTTTACAGTTATAATCCCTAAACAATATTCCTCTTTTATCTTTAAATCCTTTATGTTTGCAATTAATTCTTCTATTTCTTCTCTTTCCCATGAATATTCTCTTTGAAAACATGGAATAATGTATCTTTTTTTTAATCCATTGCATAGTTTAATTTTTTCCATAATTTGCTCCTTAATTCTCCAAGTTTTTCAGAATCACTTGGCTCATTTACAATACTACTTGTTTCCATCTTGAATAATTCTTCTACTTTTAATGCATTATTGCATTCAAAGAAAAAATTATAATCTGCAGATAAAACATAATGGTTAATAGTATCCAAGCTTACTAATTGATTATTTATACGATGTGTTAAACTCCATTTACAAATGAAATCAACTATTGTTTCTCTGTTAAAATCAGATATATTTTTGCCAAACTTATCATAAAATAATAATAAGCTTCCATAATATAATAAGTATATGTATCTAAAATGGTAATTATCCGTACAATTAATTTTATCTAATAAATTATTTTTTTCTATTATATCATCTAACATTTTTATATAATGTTCAACCATTAAAAAGAATCCTTCTCCTGCCTTAAATGGTTTATTAATCTGAAAGCTATTGCTTTTGCATGATTTATAATATTTCACATATTCATATGTATCTGTTTCATTATATCCCTTATATAGAAATATATCGTTTTTAGTAAAAGGTCTAATAGATTTATTTAAAGACCAATTGTAAATATTAAAAAGCATACAATTAAACAAGTATTCATTCTTATTTAGGCAATTTTCTATATCAAATTTTTCTTCCATATTTCTTTGCCAATTATTCAGTACTTTTATTTTAATATTTTTTTGTGAAATTTCTCCAAGATGATAGGCTTTTAGCAAATCAACTGGACTTAAGTCTTTATATTTAGAATTTCTTCCATCAAATAATTGAAATGACTCCTCAATTTTATTTACCTCTAATAAATAAAATTTAACATTGTGTTCCAAATATTTATAAAATTTTTTTATATTTAAATTATCTTTTTCTTCTAGTCTTTGTATAAGTTCTTTAATAGAATGATAATTTTTTATTATTTTTATTTCTGTGCTAGAAACACATAACATTTCTTCATTAAAAAATGTTATATCAATTCTGGGATTTAAAACATTCAACAACAATGATAATGTAATTATTCTCTGCTGACCGTCAACTATCTCGAATTTTTCGTTATTTTTAAATAATATAATAGATCCTAAGTTAATTTCTAAATCCTCTTTATAATTTTCAATGATATCTTCTAATAAAATAAATACATTTGATTTTTCCCATTCATAAGGTCTTTGATATTCTGGAATTGTAAGTTTTTTGTTTAATAATATTTTTAAGGTAACTTCATTTTTATTCATATGTATAAACTCCTAAAATTAATTATATTTCAAAATTGCATTTTGTATTATATTCCTCATTTCATTTCTTAAATCAAGTGGTTTTTTTATTTCCACTAAATCTATATTTCTCATTGCCCACATTTTAAATCCTACAGTATTTGTATCAACTAATAGTTTGAAATGTTCCTCATCATCTTGTATTTTTTCAATAGTAACATTTCTTCCAAAAGTTTCGAATATGTTATCTAATAACCAAATGTGACAAATTGCTTCTATTTCTTCTTTTTTTCCTCCAAACATTTCTGTTGAAGACTCAGCAAAATCCTGTATTTCACTTTTCTTTTTCGTAATTGAAATATTTTCTTTAAGTATTTCAATATTTTTCATTCTATCTATTCTGTAATTATAAAAATCAATTTGTCCCTCTTTTATTCCTATTAAATAAAATTCCTGTTTACTATAAACAATCGCATATGGAGATACTATAGGTGTGCTTACTATTTTCTTTTCTAACTTATTTGTAATAGTATATTTCCAATATTCAAATTTTATTTTTTTATGTTTGAATATTCCTTCAGAAATATCTTCTATATTTTTAATTACTTCTACATTATCAGTTTTTGAATCATTTGCATATATATGATAATCTTTTATTTTTTCGTTTTCATATATTGTTTGAATATTTTTACATTTTTTTATAATATTTTTTGCTATAGAAGGGACTATATAATTTGCGTAACTAAAATTATCAATTATAGCTCTAACCTCTCCAGGTTCGAAATCTGTTTCAGGGTCGCGATTGAGGTAATAACCCTTTCCATTATCATCCCTTGTGCTAATATCATAGTCTAATTTGTATTTTAATAAGTTTATATTTCTCCTTATGGTTCTTGGATCAATTTCAACATTATATATTTCTTTTATTTTTCTTTGCATTTCAGCAACTGAAAGCATATGCTCTGCATCACTATATTTTTTTAATATATTTAATATGTATAGTATGTTTCCGTTTTTCTCATATAATTCCATCATTATCTTTCCTTCTTTACTTATATATTTTTTACTATTTTTCTTTTTTTATTTCAATAATGTAATATCTTGCATTTTTTATGTCTATGCTTTCAACATTAGAACACTTTTCATCATAAAGTTTATTCCATTTTGTGCCGTTTTCGCCACTTTCAAATTTTTCTCTGATAGGTAAATAATTATATTTATCTACATAATCATTTATCAGTATTGGTTTGGTTCTACTATTACTTTCAGATTTTATTACTTCAAATTTACCTTTTTTAAGTTTATCCATTTTTCTAAAACACCAATAATTATTATATAATTTATCTTTTTTTGCTTTAGGTTCAGGGTCATAAAATGTCGTATCTTCAACTACTGTTATACAATATCCCTTAATGAATTTACTTTCTTTCATATTTACAGCATTGTGAACAAAATCTATATCTTTAACACAATCAAACATAGTATTAGGATATCTTTTTCTACCTAGTTTATGATATTTAAGCTCTATTATATAATATTTACTATTTTCCTTTTCAGTTTCATCTATTATAACAATATCAATTTCTCGTTTCCTTAAATTTTCAATTTTTGTAGGCTTAAAATCTATTATGTTTCTTTCGAATTGAACTCTAAAATTCTTCCCCAATCTTTTTCTTAAATATTCTCCAAGTTCATGTTGAAAACTTATTTCATTATATATGTATCTTTTGGTTTTATCAGATATTTCGAGAGATTTTTTTACTGAATAATCATTAAATTCTGTAAAATTCTCTTTAATTGTTCCCTTAATAAATTCATCAATTATATTATATAAATTTGATATTTCATTTTCCATTAAATTTCACCTTTCAAAATTTCAATATTTTATTATAAATATCTATAGCATAATTATCAGTCATACCAGATATGTAATATATTATTGCCTGATAAAAATCTTTTTTGTCATCTATATTGAATATAATCTTATTTGTACATAAATCTTTTCTTGTTCTATTCCAAAATAATTCGAGCCATTTTTCAAAATCATTTATTATATCAGGGTATATTTTTTTAATGTGTTCCCTTTCATCATAATATCTTTTTAAAATATCAAATATAGTATTAATAACTAATTTAAAGTACTCTGTACTTGGCTTTAATCTTTCATCTAAATAGATATATTTATAATTAAATTCTTTTAATTTCTTCATAAATCCAAATACATTATCAGAGAATCTTAATCCATCAACTTCATTACTATTTTTACATAAATCATAAATTAGATTATTAATTATTATTGTATTGTTAATTCTCTCGTCCTTATCCATATTTAATATTTCATATAATTCAGATAAATGTTGATCTAATATTCCTAAGGTTATTGCATCCTGAATATCTCTACCTAAATAAGCGATTTTATCTGCAATTTTCACAACGCATCCTTCCCAAGTATATGGTTTAAATTGATTAGGATTGCTATAGTCATATAAATTTATGTATTCATCTCTAGGTTTTAGACCATTTTCGTCTATTTCGCCGCAATGAGATATTATACCATCTCTTACTCCATAAGTAAGATTAAGATTTTGCAAATTTTGTTTATCATCTTCTAGAAGAATTATTTTATCAACCATTTCCATGCCATTTCGTTCATGCCAAAATGTTTTTCCTATCTCTCTTTGAGAAATTTCTGATAGAATTTTTTCTCCCTGATGTCCAAATGGAGTGTGACCTATATCATGTGCAATAGCAATTGCTTTTGTTAATTTTGTATTCAATCCTAAATAACTTGCAATCGTATCACTTATTGATTCTACCAAAATTACATGTTCCATTCTTGTACATATATGGTCATTTGTAGGAGAAAAAAACACCTGTGTTTTATGTTTCATTCTCCTAAAAGCCAAACTATGTATTATTCTAGTATAATCTCTTTCAAAATCAGAGCGAATATCATTTCCTCTAGAATATAGGTCATTTTCCCTTTTTATTATATTATTCCATTTCTGATTGGTTTCAGTAGATGCATTATTACTAAATATATTTTTCATATAATCTCCTTTATTTATTAAAATACCATATGATGTGATCTAACGCGTTTCTGCTTACTTCTTCATTATCTACTTTACTTTTTTCTTTGGCTTTTTTTCTAATTTCATCTAAGAATTTACTATATCTTATATATTGTTTTTTTGGAGAATTATCTTCATCATCAAAGTCAACAAATTCAAACTTTTTGACTTCATATTCTTCAGCATAAAACTTCAGATTATTCTTTAATATATTATCACAAATGTAAAAAGAATCTGCTTTTTTTGTATTTTCGTTTAGTCTCAAGCAAACATATCTACAAAATTTTGTAGCAAATGAAAAATGATATCTTTCCTTTATTTCTTTTGATTCACCATTAAATTCTTTTTTAAACATATCTTCATCTGGCTTTGCAATTTCATCTATCAAATCATAACTATCAAACCCATTTCGTAATTTTTCTATATCTCCATTTACATATTGCTTTATTCTTTTATAGACATTCTTTCTTCCTATATAATCTGTTGCTAAATGTGTACTGTTTTCTCTGTCAATAGCACATATTACACCCTTAAGGGCTACATCTTCATCAATAGTATATTTTCTTGTAACTCTTTGCCTTTCTAATACTCCAGAAATTTTCTCTTCTATTTTTTCTCCTTTTAGTGCTCTTATATAGCAATCTATCCAATATGCTCCTGAACCATAACTGCTAATAGTTGCTGTTGGTTTTTCATCTATATCATTTTTGGTAATATGTTCAAAAAATTTAATGCATGGTTTTTTATCTTTATTTCCTGCATTCTTATAGTTCGAATCTATTTTTAGTAAAGCTTCAACTATATAGGCATTTTTTAAAGTTATTGCTGCTTTTTTTTCGTTTTTATCAAATTTATCGCAATAATCTAGCATACTATTTAAAATTTGTTCAGAAATTTTAGATTCTCTATCTATATTATTTTTGTATTTTATTTCATCATTTATTTCAATATTGATTTTTCTCATCGTTCCTCTCCTACTATTTTTTTAAACTTTTCCCATATTTTAACCATAGCATAAGTATCAAGTTCACAATATACTAATAGTCCATGTCTAATTTTTTCTTGTTCTTCCCTTGATTTACCCTTTAAGCTTAAAAATGTTTCAGAAGCTTCTTTGCCATTATGAACTACAGGCAACTTATGATAATCCAATTCTGGTTCATTAGGATATAATGCAGGCAAAACATCTTTAATAGATGCAGAACCATGCATTTCCTTTGTGTAATATACTCTCTGCTTGAATACTTCCATAAAATCTACTATGTTGCTGTTAATTCTTTCTAATTCTTCGGCTAAATCAGGATATATTCTTGCAATTTCTCTATTTCTTGCTGGTTCAAAAGATTTATTATAAATTATGACACTTCCGTTTTCAGGCATATCTTTTATCATACTTTCAGCAAAATGCCTTATAAAGTCTTTATCATCAATTTCAGCTAGAAATTCTTTATGCTCAATGCTAGCTCCTTTTTCTTTAATAATATGTAATGAATACTGAAATGGGAGCTGTTGATATGCTTTTGTTCCTTTTATTTCAGGTATTGCAGTTTGATATGTCTCGTAATCAATAAAATATAATGGATACTTTAATGAATCCAAAACATTCTTAATTGCTTCTTTATCTATTTTGGGTTCTAAATTATTTATTTCAAAGTCAATTTGTTCAAGGTATTTAGGATTTAAATCTTCATATTGTAAATCCTCGAAAGAGATTTTACCTTCATAGTATTTTTGGAATTTTTTATCTCGATGCATTCCACCTCCTATATCAAACACATTAGGTCTTGGCAGTTTTTGTGTGCAATAATTCCAAAAATCACACATATATGGTTCTGTACATTTCATACCTATATCAATATCAGGGTCGACATCTTTACTATGTAGTTGCATAAATTTATTAAATTCTAATATATTATTATCTATTTCATCTTTTTTTGAAATTGCTATATCAGTTAAATCTTCAATTTTAAATAGCTTATCTAATTCAAGTTCTTCTCCTCTAATATACTCATTATTTATATGTACTAATGCTACCTTTTTTACATTGAATCCTAAATTTGATAAAACATAATATTGATATGATACATCATCTATATATGTGTCTTCTAATTTTGTTGCACTTTTGACTTCGTATATTTCTACTCCATCTTCATCGTTTTTAAGAATATCTACACTACAAAAATTATTATTATAGTTAAATGATGCTTCTGTAATTATATTTGGCTTATTTTTTAACAATTCATTTGTTTTTTCAATCATAATATTAAGATTTTTGTTGTATTCAATATCTTCATACTTTCCAAATATTCCTTTTGCTAATTCTCCAACTCTTCTACCATTTTCAAAAACTGCATCTTTTTCCGAAGGAACTGCAACTTCTGGTTTATACTTTTTTAACCATAAAATTTTTGGACATTGTACACATTTACAATATCTCGATTTTGATAAACATAAATCATTCATTTTTTAACCCCTTTATATTTTAGCATTTAACATTAGTGAAGGTAAACATCACTGGTCAAATATTGCTGTTTTGTTTTATCTTATATTCTTTTAATGCTTTTGCAATCTGGTCAGGACATGACGTATCTTTATATCCGTATTTAATATCTGATAATTTTACAATTATATCATCTAATTTCATTCCTTTAATTAAAGAGCTAATACCATTTAAATTTCCATTACATCCACCAATTACTTTTAAATTTTCTACTATATTGTTTTCATTTATATCAAAAATCATTTCTGTTGAACATACTCCGTTTGGATTGTATCTATATTCCATCTCTTACACCTCATATTACTAAAAATATTTGTTATTTTCTAAAAACTTTATAAATCCATTGCACCCTTCAACTATGTCATTGTAGGTAATTTCAAAATTTCCAGTGTACCATGGATCTGCAATATCTCTAGGATGGTCAGAATAATCAAGTAATTTGTTTATTTTATTATCTACATCTTCCCCTACTATTCTTTTAATATTTCTAATATTAGAGTCTTCCATACCAATTATAAAATCATAATTTTTATAATCATCAGGAGTTATTCTTGTTGCTTTTCTTTTGCTAAAAGGGATATTCTTTTGTAAATCTATCATATAAATCATTTAATTTCGCTTGAGATACATGTAATTTGTCGCTTAGTTGTTATTTATTATATTCAACACACTTTTTTTCTAATAGTTTAAAATTGCAGCATCTTACTTTTATATTTTCTGGTAATTTTCCATTACTATATAATTGATATAATTTGAAAGATTTATTTTTTACTTGCTTATAGTTTGCATTTAACCAATCTAATTGTTCTCTTAATAATTTTTGGTATTTTAATTCTGCAATAGTTAAAGTTTCTTTGTTTAAATCTACTAAAGAGTAATTATTTCATATTATTAAAATTAACAGCTCCTAATTCGCCATCTTTAATTTTGAAAAAGTCTAAAGTATTTTTCATATTTTTGTGTTTAGGCTTTGGACTTGATAATGGTGCAAAATACTTACAAGTATCTATTTGAAATAATATTCCTATAAAAGTTCTTAATTCTTTCTCATTTTTATTATAAGCCACCTTATTATCAAATTTTCTTAAATAATCACAATAATCTGAATTAACTCTAACAATTTTTAAATTTATAATCATCACAAATTACCTACTTAGCATTTCAATTATATATTAAAATTTATAAAAATACAATAATGCAAAAGGATTAGAGTTCGACCTCTAATCCCCCTTTTTTAAGTTCCAATTTAATGGCTGGAAACACCGCTTTTTTAAGTTCCAATTTAATGGCTGGATCCACCAACTTTTTTTGCTATTTCTAGCAATAATATTATATGCAATTTATATAAATTTATTGCTTTCTGTATTTTAAATATACCATATTTTTTTAGCAATAATCAATATTTTTTGAAAAATTTTCAGTTTACATATTTTCTATGTGAATTTTTTACATTATTTTGATTAACCATTGCATATTCCATTGTTGTATCTATCTTTATATGTCCCAACAATTTCTGTACTTGCTCTATAGGCATACCTTTATCAATAGCCATAGTAGCCATTGTTCTTCTAAATTTATGTGGATGTACTTTATTTATATTTGCTTTTTTTCCTAGATTTCTAATAGCAATCTCAATTCCTGATATTCCTAATCTGTTATATGGTTTTATTAATGATACAAATAATGCTTCATTATCATCTGTTCTAGTTTCCAAATATTTTTCTATATACATTTTGCTCTTTGCACTAAAATAAACTTCTCTTTCACTGTTTCCTTTACCCAAAACAATACAGCTTCTTTCTTGAAAATTCATATCTGATATATTTAATCTTGTAAGTTCTCCTACTCGCATACCTGTTGAAATTAATAGTTCTAATATTGCTAAATCTCTTACATTTGAGCAAGTATCTCTCAATTTTTCTAAATTTTCATCTGTTAGTGTTTCTTTAACTCTTCTAGTTGTTTTTACTTTATGAATCCTTCTAACTGGACTTTTTACAATATAATCTTCGTTTTCCAACCAAGCAAAGAAACTTGATAATGTTCTTCTTATATTATCTATTGTTACCATACTAGCTTTTGAATTACTTTTATAATTGGCTAGATAGTTTCTTAATATTTCGGTATTAATTTCACTAATTGGAAGGTTTACAGTATGAAACATTTTAGTTATATTATCTTTGTAATATTTTAAAGTTCTAGTTGAGCACCCTTCAATTTCCTTAGATGCTATAAATCTATCTAAAATATCTGTATTATTCTTTTGAGTTTCTTGCCTTTTAGTTTGCTCTATTATTTCAATTTGATAATTTAAACATATTTCTGTAAGTATTTCTTTTAATCTTATTCTTTGGTTATCATCTAAGAAGTCCACCATTTTAGTAGTTACTTCTTTGATAAATAACTCTTTCACTTACATTTTCCCCTTTCTTTGTAATTAAAAGAAGAATAGTATTTAAAATCTATTCTTCTTTTGCCTATTATTCGCTTATTGTATATCCTTCAGTGTCTGGTTTAGTAACATCACTGTCTTTAACCACACCAAATTCGTATTTATAATCTGTTGTTCTATTATTTTGATTATCTATCATTTTTATTGCTAAACCAGTATCTACATCAATAAATTTTTCTGTATTGCCATCCCTAATTAAATAACATTCTTTATCATTAAGTTTTACTTTATCAACACTTGTTGTCAGTGCTATCCATATATTTTCTAAGAAACTTTCTCCAGTAAAATATACAGGATTAATTGTGATATCTGCTAATGTATTTAAAGTTTTTGTTTCTCCATTATCTATCAAAGTGATTACTTCAGTTTTTGACTTATACATTATCATTTTTATAGGATTTTTATTTTCTGAAAATATACTCATGTTTCCCAATGTAATTCCATCTTTGTTGTATGACTCTAAAATACTCATTTGTCCATTAGAATATGTTTCCGTTTTAGTATAGTAATTAGTTAAAGTCATCATATTATTGGCCTTATTAGATAAATTAGTAAGTATAAAAAATTTTCCTCCTATTATTATTATAAATAAAACTAATATAATTAATAAAACATTTCTTAATAATTTTAATTTATTATTATATTTTTTAATATACTTAACTTCTCTTTCATCTCTTTTTGTAGTACTTACTTTAATTTCTTTTTGCATATTTTCTAATACTTTTTGACATTCAGGACACTCTTTTAAATGTTCCTCAATAAAACGATTGGTTTCTTCATTTGTTAAATTTTCAATGTAATTTGGTAATAAATCTTGGACAATCTTACAATCTCTTTTCTCTTTCATATCAATCAACCTCCTTTAATTGATTTTTTCCTCGATAAAATGTTACTCTAGCCCAGTTTTCTGTTTTATTCAAAATAATTCCTATTTCTTTAAAACTAAGTTCTCCTGTTATCCTTAAATACATTACTTCTCTTGTTTTCTCATCTAAATACTGCATTTTTTTATATAATGAAATTTTTTCATCATTTGAAATAACTTGTTCTTCTAATGTATTTAATGCTTGTACATTTAATAAATCTGCTTCTTTTGTATCTACAAACTTTTTATTCTTTCTACATTGGTCATACCAAAGGTTTTTAGCAATTTGACATAACCATACTGACATCTTACATTCGCCCTTATATGTATCAATTTTCTTTACTGCTTTATAAAAAGTTTCTTGGGTAAGTTCTTCAGAAATATCATTATTATGAGTTAAACAGAATAAGTATTTGTTTACTGTTTCAAAATATCCTTCATATATTTTTTCCATATCCTGCATAACTTTTATCCTCCTTTGCATATATGACGTATGAAATTTCATTTCGTTACAAAATTTCCAAAAAAATTTTGTATATTACATCAAAAATAGTGAACTATTTGCTAATTAAGGTCAGCGACAACTTACTAATTCTTGTTACGATTATATAACAAAGGACAGGTAATTTTAATTAATTATCTGCCCTACAATTTAATCATCCTCTGCTAATTCTCCGCCTCTACAGAAATCTGCTAATTCATATTTTAAGATATTTTCACTTCACTGCTGTCAAGGCAACGTTTTAATGTTAAAGATAACATTAAAGATAGTATCCCTTTAACCATAAACATCACCACTCTTCCTACGAAACTTTTATATTTATTTTAAATTTTCAGCGTTTAATTCTTTGAGCTCTTCTAATATAAATTTTCCATCTTTCATTATTAGTATATCATCAAAATAAATTTCTCCACCACCAAATTCTTTTCTTAGAATCTTAACTATATCCCAATGAATTGCTGACCTATTTCCATTATCACTTTCTTCTAAAGCCATTCCTGGAGTTAAATGAAAACTTCCATTTATTTTTTCATCAAACAATGTATCACACATTGTATTATTAACATATGGGTTTAGTCCAAATGCAAATTCTCCAATATATCTAGCTCCACCATCTGTATCAAGAATTTCATTTAGTTCTTTAGAGTTTTCTTTAGCTGTTGCTTTTACTATTTTTCCATTTATAAAATCAAATCTTATATCTTCAAATATAATATCATTATATTTTGTTTTAGTATTATAAGTAATGTAACCATTAACACTATTTTTTACTGGACATGTTGCAACTTCACCATCTGGTATATTAAATGTTCCATAATATTTTTCTGCATGAATTCCCTTTATACTAAATGTTAAATCAGTTCCAGGTGCTACAATATGAACTTTATCAGTTTTATTCATTAGTTCTTTTAAAGGTTTCATCGCAATCTTCATTTTATTATAATCAACATTACAAACATTGTAATAAAAATCTTTAAATTCATTTAGTGTCATATTACTTTTTTTTGCAAAATATTCGTTTGGATATCTTAAAATACACCATTTTGTATGTTTAACTCTTTGTTCTAAATGTACCAAAGCAGTATAATATTTGTTATATAATTCTAATTTTTCTTGAGATACACCTTTTAAAGATTTATCTGATGTTGGTGCACTTATTCCTATATATGCTTGCATTTTTTTCATTATTTCATAATCTTTTTTTCCATATTCAATTATATCTTCCTTAGTTGCATTTATTAAAAAATTTCTTAAATCTTCGTAATTTATTATATTTAGATGTGGTTTTGCGTTTATTATTTTAGCTTGTTTTATAATTTCATTTGCAAGCTCTAAGCCATCTTCTCCAATTACCTCTACTAATATATTTTCATTTTTACTTAAAGAAATAGAATTATATATAAGGTTGTGTGCAAGTTTTTCATTTCTATTATCCATTGCTTATTCTCCAATCGTTTAATAAAATATTTAACTGAAAAAAGTATAGCACTTTTATTTAAAATTATGCAATATATTATAAAGATATTTTTCTACAAATAACATATACTAAATTGTATATATATTGTTATAAAAACATAATTCGCTTTTTATATGTATCCTACTGTGCATAAAAACGGAATACATTTGGTTTGTATTATCAAAGTTTTGTGCAAAAAGGAGTAGAACCAAATATATAGAACTCAAATTAGAGTCCTTCCTAGTGTTTTCAGTACATTCAGACCTTTTATGTCTTACTAATACTTTATTATTATATCTTTATTATTTATATTATGCAATACCTAATCAATGCTTTATTATCAACTCTCAAAATCAATTTTAAGCTTGTTTTATATTTTATCTTTATAATTTCATATCTAATTAATTTTATGTCCTTAAATTTAATTTTTATGTCCAGTTCATTTTTTCATCATACTTATTTATGATAATTTTTATAAAAATCTCTAAACTGCCTATTTCGCTATATTTGGCTTATTTTTAAGACAACAAACTATATGCTTAATTTTTAAAAACGCCTTAAAATCGATTCTCGTGCGTCGTTATTTTGGGCTTTTTTTGAGTCTCTTGGTATTACTATATAAATGTATAATTTTACTGCTAAAAATTGCTAAACACTAGAATTGCCAGTATTTTGCTAAAATATCAGACAACAAACTATATGGCGTTATGGCTAAAAAACGTTTAAAAACGATTCTCGCAAGCCATTATTTTAGCTAATTTCAGAGATTTATATGTATAGTAATAATTGTATAAATTTGATTAATGTTCATAAATATAACTTACTTATTATAAATTTAAAAGCTTCAAAATCAATTTATAATGTTTAAAATGAATAATTTAATTAGTTAATAATTTAAATTGCTTAAAATTGATTTTCAAAATTAATAAATATAATTATAAAACTAAAATCATAATTAAAATTTGTAAATTAACTCGTAATAATCAAATGTTCGGTTTAAGAATTTTTTCCAAACAAAATTTGAAAATCTTAAATTTGAAATTAAATAAAATAATTTTTTTATTATAAAATTTTACCAAAAATATTAATTCTTTAAATGAGGCGCTGTCCCCCTACTTCACTGTTTTTTCTAAACAAGAAGAATAGATATTAGAATCTAATCTTTTACATTAACTATATTAATATTTTAGAAATATAATTATTAACAGTTGTTACTGCTAATTTATAGTATTCTTCTGAATCAGTTTGAGTAAAAAAGTAATTTTCTTCTGTTGTTGGATAATCTTTCCAAACTTCTTCTATTTTTAATCTTATCTCATCCTTATTTAATATATATTTATTGCTAAATTCCATTAAGCAAATATCATTTATATTTACTGTTTTTAAAACAGATAATAAATCTTTCTTTATTTTTAAAGTATCTAAATTCAATTTTTTATACATTAATTCATCTACATATGAATAATCTGAATACAATTTATCATCAGTATAATCTGGCAAAATACAATATTTATTTAACATATAAGATTCAAACCAAATTTTATCTTCAATTAAATGAGCATAATACCCTAAAACTAAATCACTATTTATATTCGTTTGCATTTTTTTAAATTTTTCTAAATCTACTTGATTATCTATTTCAAAATGCGAGGTAATTCTTTCTTTTCTTAATAGTTTTATTATATCTGGTAAAATTGCTCCTAATAAAAAATCATTACTTAAATTAAATTGTTTTCGTATCTCTTCTGAAATTGCTATATGCATTTTTAATGAACTCATATATAACCTCCATAAATTAATAATTATATAAAATGTATAAAACCTGTCCATTATCAAACTTTTGTGCAAACAGGAATAGGAGTAAAATATAAAACCATGTTTATATGGTCCTACCTATGAAATCTTGCTATTCCTTTAATAAAGCCTCTATTTTAGCATCTTATACTAACAACAAACTATACTACTTTTATATAAAAACCTCTTAAAATTGATTCTGAAGCTTCATTATTTTAGCTTTTACTTGGCCCCTATTCCCTATATTTTTCTTCAAATATATATTCTCTAATACTGGATAAGCAG